>ENA-UESL01000137-UESL01000137.1-human-gut-metagenome-genome-assembly--contig:-NODE-137-length-46052-cov-75.743513_pt1 | contig 46052 bp, 58 predicted proteins | sample MGYA00243008_ERZ508009 | MGnify/ENA primary metagenome ERZ508009 (study PRJEB26167, sample SAMN06115396) | human gut metagenome | host: Homo sapiens | place: China:Guangxi | collected 2016-06-08...
AAAAAGGCCCTCACACTGGAGGGCAAAGAAGATTTCCAATAATCAGAACAAGTCGGCTCCTGTTTAGTTACGAGCGACATTGCTCCGTGTATTCACTCGTTGGAATGAATACACAGTGCAGTGTTTATTCTGTTGTTAGTGCCAAAAATAAAGGCCGACTATGCGGCCTTATCTACATTCCTGAACCAAACGCAGATCGGACCGTCTTCTGTATCGTGAATCGAACCGACAAACCATCCTTCTCCATCTGGCATGCTTGGCTCCCATCCACTGATGTTTGGATTCCCATCTTCAAAATACGCGTCAATTACCGTTTGATTGTTGTCGTTTTCCATTTCAACAATTGATGATTCAATGCCATGCTGCTTGCAGAAAGATCTGAACTCATCAGCTGAAATTGCCTCTCTATCCCCAAACAGGTTGGCGTATTCTGGGTGCGTCCAGTAGCCATCCTCGCTTCGCTCTACTACTAATGCTTCCATATATCACCTCAAATAAGTGGTTTGCTGCCTAATTTCATTTTCTGGCGACCAACACAAGTCACACCCATTTCACTGCGTGGCTTGCTGTACCATGTGCGCTGATTCTTGCGCTCAATACGCTGCAGGTTGCTTTCAATCTGTTCGTGGTATTCAGCCAGCACTGTAAGGTCTATAGGATTCAGTGCGCTTTCTACTCGTGATTTCGGTTTGCGATTCAGCGAGAGAATAGGGCGGTTAACTGGTTTTGCGCTTACCCCAACCAACAGGGGATTTGCTGCTTTCCATTGAGCCTGTTTCTCTGCGCGACGTTCGCGGCGGCGTGTTTGTGCATCCATCTGGATTCTCCTGTCAGTTAGCTTTGAGTAACGCGCCGTGATGCTTATCTCCACGGTTGCTGTCTTGCAGCTGCATTTCGCGCTACTCAAAGCTTTCTGCTTTGAATGCTGCCCTTCTTCAGGGCTAAATTTTTAAGAGCCTCACCTTCAATGGTGGTTAGTGCGTCCTGCTGATGGCTTAAAATTACAAGAAAGATTGTATGTTTTAAACAAGAAATATTGTAAAAATGGGCGTGAAAAACAAACTCCATTGTTTTTAAACGGAAAATAGTTTGTTTTTTGGTTGTCGAAATTGAGGTGAGGATTACTGGTTGCAGGTTCCGACTACATCACCAACAAAGGATTTGGTTGATGTAAGTTGTTGCATACCTGGGATGTTCATTACTTTGGAGTAAAGAGCTTTTTTGTCTGTAGTGATTGACCAGGTTTCAACGGTTATTCCTCCTCCAGACTGGTATTCTCCTACCATAGTGTTCGATGACAAAGCAGTGTATTTCATCTCTGGATAGACGCCAGAAACTGATTCATAAACTGATGATTTATCGCCATTTATTGTTACGTGGAAAACGGAATCTTCCGTGCTGTCTTTTGTAAACTCGTAACGATCGCCATTCATTGCCCCGTACCCGTGCAGGTTTGTGACAATCCAGCATTCAGAATTGGCGCTGGTAGTTAAGAGTATTGAGAGTAGCGCCGCAATCCTGATCATACGAATTTTACCCTCGCTTCCACGACAACACCGATAATCTTGCAGTTCCCGTTGATAGGAGTCATAGGCCATGAAGGATTCAGGCCTTTCAGGTACTTCTGCCCGCCATCTATAACCAGTTTCTTGAATGTTGCTTCGTTCGCGTCAGTCAGTTTGGCTACAACAAGGCTTCCATTCACTGGCTCGCGTCCAGTATCTACTAACACCATATGACCTTCAGGGATGCTTTGACCTACAGGTGAGGTCATTGAATCACCTTCAACCTTCAGCCAGAATCCATCGCCTAATAAGTTAACGTCACTGTCATACCATTCATCAATGTCCTTGATATCGTAGGGTTCACAAGCTTCACACCACGAACCAGCTCTAACCATGCTAATCAATGGATATTTCCCTTTGGGCTCAACATGCCCAACAAATCTAACATTCGAATCAGAGGTGCCATTGAGCAGCCAGTCAACACTTACGCCAAGAGCTGACGCAAGTTCTGGTAAAAAGCGTGGTCGCTTAGTTTTACCGTTTTCGAGCTGCTCTATAGACTGCTGGGTAGTCCCCACCTTTTGAGCAAGTTCAGCCTGGTTAAGTCCAAGCTGAATTCTTTTGCTTTTTACCCTGGAAGAAATACTCATAAGCCACCTCTGTTATTTACCTCCAATCTTCACAAGAAAAACTGTATTTGACAAACAAGATACATTGTATGAAAATACAAGAAAGTTTGTTGATGGAGGCGATATGCAAACTCTTTCTGAACGCCTCAAGAAGAGGCGAATTGCGTTAAAAATGACGCAAACAGAACTGGCAACCAAAGCCGGTGTTAAACAGCAATCAATTCAACTGATTGAAGCTGGAGTAACCAAGCGACCGCGCTTCTTGTTTGAGATTGCTATGGCGCTTAACTGTGATCCGGTTTGGTTACAGTACGGAACTAAACGCGGTAAAGCCGCTTAAGACATTCCCGCTCTTACACATCCTAGCCCTGAAAAAGGGCATCAAATTAAACCACACCTATGGTGTATGCATTTATTTGCATACATTCAATCAATTGTTATCTAAGGAAATACTTACATATGGTTCGTGCAAACAAACGCAACGAGGCTCTACGAATCGAGAGTGCGTTGCTTAACAAAATCGCAATGCTTGGAACTGAGAAGACAGCAGAAGCTGTGGGAGTTGATAAGTCGCAGATCAGCAGGTGGAAGAGGGATTGGATTCCAAAGTTCTCAATGCTGCTTGCTGTTCTTGAATGGGGCGTCGTCGACGACGACATGGCTCGATTGGCACGACAAGTTGCTTCGATTCTCACCAATAAAAAACGCCCGGCGGCAACCGAGCGTTCTGAACAAATCCAGATGGAATTCTGAGGTAATTACTGGATCAATCCACAGGAGTAATTATGACAAAACGTCGTAAGAAATACCAGGAAAAAGAAGAGATTCGACACCCTGATTCACCTGAGGGATTAGTGGTAGCCGCAGCAAATAACAGGGCGTTCGCAGAGCGCCTTGTTGGTGTTTACAGACTAGCCAAAGCAGGAGTGAAACATGGGCGTCGTTAAGTTAGCTGATTACAGGCATAACCCTGTACAACATCAGGAGGCATCCAGTATGGGGTATGTCTCTATACACCGCCAGTTTATGGACAGCAGGCTCTATAAGGACTCTCAGGCAGTACATCTTTGGCTTCACTTAATCCTCAAGGCTAATCACGAATCTACTGTCGTCAATACGGATATCGGTCCGATAACTGTTGATCGCGGTCAGATGATAACTGGACGCCCGTCGCTGGTCAGAGAAACATTCATCCCCGACAACAAAGTTCGGAGCTTATTACGGACTTTTGAGTCGAAAGGGATGCTTAATATGTGCTCGATGGGGAAGAAATTTAGCCTGTTTACAATCGTTAAATATGACGATTTTCAGGCAAAAAATTGTCCAACGGTTGTCCAACGGTTGTCCAACGCAAACACCAGTAATGGCGCGGCTCTCAGCGGAGATTGTCCAACGGTTGTCCAACAGTTGTCCATAAACAATAATATAAATAATATCTCTAATACTGACGTATTAGAGAGTGCCACAGCAGACAAAAAGTCTGACAAGAAAAAACCTTCCGTCAGCTGTCAGGATGTTGTCGATGCTTACCACGAAATCCTTCCTGAAGCGCCAAGAATCCGCGCACTGAATGACAAGCGTAAAAACCAGATCCGAACGTTCTGGCGCAAAGCCGGAGTGATAACCAGACAGCTTGACGGGCATGGTTTCACGATGCAGGACTGGAGAAATTATTTGAGCTACGTAGGCGAAAATTGCCGATGGATGTTCGAAGAGCGTCCAAACCATCAACGCGGAACTGTCTGGCACAAAAAGGGATTTAATTTCCTGCTTAACGATAATACCTACCTGAAAGTTCGTGAGGGTGAACACGATGACCGATAATTTTTATGCGCCGCCCCATAGCATCGAGGCAGAGCAGGCGGTGATTGGTGGATTGCTTCTGGATGATGACAGCAGTGAGCGCGTCCAGAAAGTTCTGGCGATGCTGAAGCCTGATTCATTTTACAGCCGACCACACAAAATCCTTTTCGAAGAAATAACCAGAATGCACCGGGAGCAAAAGCCAGTAGATGGCCTGACGCTTTTCGATGAACTGGAGCGCAAATCGTTAACGGTGTCTGTTGGCGGTTTTGCTTATATCGCTGAGATCGCAAAGAACACGCCAAGCGCCGCAAACATCGTTGCCTATGCAATGCAGGTTCGCGAAACCGCAATGGAACGCTACGCCATCAACCGCATGACTGAAGCGACGGAATTGCTCTATTCCCGCAACGGAATGACTGCAACGCAGAAGTACGAAGCTATTCAGGCGATTTTCACGCAACTGACAGACCATGCAAAAACCGGATCGCGTCGCGGCCTTCGCTCATTTGGTGAGGTCATGGAAGACTGGGTTAGCGACCTTGAGAAGCGATTTGACCCGTCAGGCGAACAACGAGGAATGAGCACAGGGATCCCATCGCTGGACAGGATGCTGTCACCGAAAGGTCTGGTGAAAGGCTCTCTGTTTGTCATTGGCGCTCGCCCTAAGATGGGGAAAACGACGCTATACAGCCAGATGGCAATCAACTGCGCAGTGCATGAGAAAAAGCCCGCTCTGATGTTCAGCCTTGAAATGCCCGGTGACCAGATACTGGAAAAACTGGTAGGACAGAAGTCAGGTGTTAACCCGAATATTTTTTACCTTCCGGCGACAAATGACGCTGATGACGGCTATCAGGGTGATTACGATGGTGACTTCAACAGGGCGATCGAAACAGCCAATCGCTTGAGTGAAATCGACCTGCTTTACATCGACGACACGCCGGGATTATCTCTGGCTCAAATCGTCAGCGAAAGTCGTCGAATCAAGCGAGAAAAAGGATGTGTTGGCATGATTCTGGTCGATTACCTGACACTAATGACCGCTGAGAAGGCCGATCGCAACGACCTTGCTTACGGCATGATCACCAAAGGACTGAAGAACCTTGCCAAAGAGCTTGATTGTGTTGTTGTGCTTCTGACACAGCTTAACCGCGCACTGGAAAGCCGAACCAATAAACGCCCATTACCAAGTGACTCCCGAGATACAGGGCAGATTGAACAGGATTGCGATTATTGGGTTGGGATCCATCGTGAAGGTGCTTTTGATGACAGTGTTCCACCTGGTGAAACCGAACTAATCCTTCGTCTCAATCGTCATGGCAATACCGGCACGGTGTATTGCATTCAGGCAAATGGCGCTATTTATGACACAGACCAACAGTCTGCTGAAATGCGCCGCCGTGAACGCGAGGAACCGCAGTCCAAGAAGAAAGGAGGATTCTGATGACCATCTACATCACCGAGCTAATAACAGGCCTGCTGGTAATCGCAGGTCTTTTTATTTTTGGGGGGGATGGAAGTGTGGCTGACTGGCAAATTCCAATCATCATTCTTGCCGGAGCTTCGCTGGTTGCTGGCTTTATCCTGCTGAAAAAGCATAAAGACCGTGATCAAAAAGTCGAAGTTCTCTATGGGTATCCAGCGAACAGCACAACATGGCTGACCATTTACCACTACCGAAAATCAGGCCGCTGGGTATTCGAATGGGATGATCTGTTCGCTGAAAAGCGACCAAAGTCATGGGGAGACATCAGCGAATGCATGATGTTTGAAGAAAGAAAATCCGGCGCAACCCGAGAAGAGTTTAACGAAGCGTGGGCGCGATTAAGTGAGAGAGGGTATTTGTGAGCAAGTACGAAAAATTAGATCAAAACATTCTTTCAATGCTGAGTGAAAGACCAACACCTGTTTTTGATATCTGGCTTAAATGGCGGAGCAATGGAATGTATATCGAAACCATCGATCGTCGTATGCAATACCTGAGAAAGAAAGGGCTTGTTGCAAATGTGCGTGGGAAGGGTTGGGTGAAAATTAACCTGTCATAACGGGGATTGATATGGACGAATCAAGAAAGCAGTTTGAAGAATGGTTTAAAAACAAATATCACGTTTCAAGTGACGTGATGAAGATTATGCACATCAAGGTCGAGATTGCATGGGAGGCATGGCAGGCATCGCGAGCAGCTATTGAAATAACCGCGCCAAAGTTTATCGACAGCAGAGAAGCATTAGCCAAAGGGTTTACTGTTGATTATTCCAATGGCTTCGGTGATGCAATGGATGCTTATGAGGAAAACATCCGCGCTGCTGGAGTCAAAGTGAAGGAGTAACGATGAAGCAAACAATCTTCCTCCGAACTAAGCAACAACAGCAAGCCGCAATCAACGCCATCCTCGCAACTCCTCTCGATAAAGACAAGCCAGTCACCATCCGCATTACTGACTACAAGCGCAACCTTGACCAGAACGCAAAATTTCACGCGATGCTGGCTGATATCGCTTGTCAGGTTCAATGGTGCGGCAAATGGTTAAAACCAGAACAATGGAAGGTTTTGTTGATCAGCGGTCATGCAGTGGCAACAAAACAGGAAGCTGATGTTTTGCCCGGGCTTGAAGGCGAATACGTCAACATTCGCGAAAGTAGCGCGCAGATGAGTGTGAAGCGTATGGCAAGTCTGATTGAGTACACGACAGCATGGGCTATTGGTCAGGGTGTCAGATTTACCGACAGGAGATACGAATGAGACGACAGCGACGAAGCATCACCGACATAATCTGCGAAAACTGCAAATACCTTCCAACGAAACGCTCCAGAAATAAACGTAAGCCAATCCCGAAAGAATCTGACGTAAAAACCTTCAACTACACGGCTCACCTGTGGGATATCCGGTGGCTAAGACATCGTGCGAGGAAATGACAATGGATTATTCACAGTTAAGTGATTTTGAAATTAACGTGGCGGTATTCGAAGCCATTCATAACGGATCACCGGATTACAAAGAAGGTGAGAATGGCGATATGGTGTTTGTCTCATTTGAGGGAGACATTGTAAACGGAGACGCAGTTGAAGTAGAAGTTGAGCGCGGATCCTTTAACCCATGCGCAAACCCAGCAGACTCATGGCCGATTATCACTGAAAACAACATCAGCATAATTTTAGACAATCCCTCAATGCCGTGCGCCACAGACAACGCAAGGGACTTGTTTGATGATGCCTTACCGAATGTTGGTGTCGCATATGACAATCCACTCCGTGCCGCCATGATTGTCTTTCTCATGATGCGGAGAATCCAATAATGCTTAGCCCATTCCAATCCCTTCAATACCAGAAAGAAAGCGTCGAGCGAGCTTTAACGTGCGCTAACTGCGGTCAGAAGCTGCATGTGCTGGAAGTTCACGTGTGTGAGCACTGCTGCGCAGAACTGATGAGCGATCCGAATAGCTCAATGTACGAGGAAGAAGACGATGGTGATTAGCCGATACGGACAAATAACGTTTAAACATTTTCAAGACAATCCAACATGGGCTGCTGCGGCTGGATATGACTTTAATTATTTTGATTGTCTGTCAGTCGCATGTATAGCAACTACCAATGTTGCTAACAACATAATCGATGAATTCTTGGATTTTCCAGACTATCAGGTCAGAGAGTTGCCTGCATTTTTTGTGAAAGTATCTGTTGCTACAGCTCTGTTATTTATTTTGTTATTCGCATATCCATTGCTTGCCGTATTTGTTTATGTGAGATGCAAACACTCACAAAAGAAATACAGCGGAGAGCATACCGATATTACCAGCCAAAATATGCGTGTGTGGTTGAGGAGATGCCAAGAGAAATGGGGGGGACGTCATGGCTAACCTACGCAAAGAAGCACGCGGCAGAGAATGCCAGGTTCGTATTTACGGCATATGCAATGGCAATCCTGAAACTACAGTTCTGGCACATTACCGGATGGCTGGAATTTGCGGAACAGGAATGAAGCCTGACGACCTGATCGGGGCATGGGCTTGTAGTGACTGCCACGCGGAGATCGACCGACGCACCCATAACCTCGACAACAAAGACGCCAGACTTTACCACCTCGAAGGCGTGATCAGGACGCAGGCGATACTGCTGAAGGAGGGAAAGATTAAGCCATGAACGAATATCAGTTTGTGCTTCCTTACCCGCCGTCGGTGAATACCTACTGGCGAAGACGTGGAAGCCAATACTACATCAGCGATAAAGGCCAGAAATACCGAAAAGAAGTTCAGCAAATCATCCACCAACTCAAGTTAGATATTTTCACCAAATCACGACTCCGCATCAAAGTCATCGCAGACGTTCCAGACTCCCGCCGCCGCGACCTCGATAACATCCTGAAAGGTTTACTCGACTCCCTTATCCACGCCGGATTTGCGGAAGACGACGAGCAATTCGATGACATTCGCGTAATTCGTGGTGTGAAAGTACCAGGCGGACGGCTTGGAATAAAAATCACCGAACTGGAGAACGTATGAACGCCACAATTCAAACGATACCAGAGCTTCTTATCCAGACACGAGGCAATCAGACCGAAGTGGCGAGGATGCTTTCCTGCGCAAGAGGAACAGTGCTCAAGTACAACCGAGACAGCAAAGGCGAGCGTCACGTAATAGTTAACGGCGTCCTGATGGTAACGCCAGGCAAAAAGGGAAGACGATGAGACTCGAAAGCGTAGCTAAATTTCATTCGCCAAAAAGCCCGATGATGAGTGACTCACCACGGGCCACGGCTTCTGACTCTCTTTCCGGTACTGATGTGATGGCTGCTATGGGGATGGCGCAATCACAAGCCGGATTCGGAATGGCTGCATTCTGCGGTAAGCATGAACTCAGCCAGAACGACAAACAAAAGGCTATCAACTATCTGATGCAATTTGCACACAAGGTATCGGGGAAATACCGTGGTGTGGCAAAGCTCGAAGGAAATACTAAGGCAAAGGTACTGCAAGTGCTCGCAACATTCGCTTATGCGGATTATTGCCGTAGTGCCGCGACGCCGGGTGCAAGATGCAGAGATTGCCACGGTACAGGTCGTGCGGTTGATATAGCCAAAACAGAGCAGTGGGGGAGAGTTGTCGAGAAAGAGTGCGGAAGATGCAAAGGCGTCGGCTATTCAAGGATGCCAGCAAGCGCCGCATATCGCGCTGTAACGATGCTAATCCCAAACCTTACCCAACCCACCTGGTCACGCACTGTTAAGCCGCTGTATGACGCTCTGGTGGTGCAATGCCACAAGGAAGAGTCAATCGCAGACAATATTTTGAATGCGGTCACACGTTAGCAGCATGATTGCCACGGATGGCAACATATTAACGGCATGATATTGACTTATTGAATAAAATTGGGTAAATTTGACTCAACGATGGATAAATGCACTCGTTAAATAAAGCCCTGAGTTAATAGCTCGGGGCTTTTTGCGTTACAATCACAAAGGGAAGAGCGTTAGGTGAATCGGCGATACTGCCCCACAAGCCCGTTAATCGATAGAGGTAGACTAGCGCTCTTCCTTTTGTGCTGAATTAAGCGAATGCCGGAAGCAGAACCGGATCACCAAATGCGTACAGGCGTCATCGCCGCCCAGCAACAGCACAACCCAAACTGAGCCGTAGCCACTGGCTATCCTGAACTCATCAGTGATAGTTACGCTGCGGCCTTCTATACATGACCTTCGTGAAAGCGGGTGGCAAGAGGCTGCGCTAACAACCTCCTGCCGTTTTGCCCGTGCATATCGGTCACGAACAAATCTGATTACTAAACACAGTAGCCTGGATTTGTTCTATCAGTAATCGACCTTATTCCTAATTAAATAGAGCAAATCCCCTTATTGGGGGTAAGACATGAAGATGCCAGAAAAACATGACCTGTTAGCCGCCATTCTCGCGGCAAAGGAACAAGGCATCGGGGCAATCCTTGCGTTTGCAATGGCGTACCTTCGCGGCAGATATAATGGCGGTGCGTTTACAAAAACAGTAATCGACGCAACGATGTGCGCCATTATCGCCTGGTTCATTCGTGACCTTCTCGACTTCGCCGGACTAAGTAGCAATCTCGCTTATATAACGAGCGTGTTCATCGGCTACATCGGTACTGACTCGATTGGTTCGCTTATCAAACGCTTCGCTGCTAAAAAAGCCGGAGTAGAAGATGGTGGAAATCAATAATCAACGTAAGGCGTTCCTCGATATGCTGGCGTGGTCAGAGGGAACTGATAACGGACGGCAGAAAACCAGAAATCATGGTTATGACGTCATTGTAGGCGGAGAGCTATTCACTGATTACTCCGATCACCCTCGCAAACTTGTCACGCTAAACCCAAAACTCAAATCAACAGCCGCCGGACGTTACCAGCTTCTTTCCCGTTGGTGGGATGCCTACCGTAAGCAGCTTGGCCTGAAAGACTTCTCTCCTAAAAGCCAGGATGCTGTTGCATTGCAGCAGATTAAGGAGCGTGGCGCTTTGCCGATGATTGATCGCGGTGATATCCGTCAGGCTATCGACCGTTGCAGCAATATATGGGCTTCACTGCCGGGCGCTGGTTATGGTCAGTTCGAGCATAAGGCTGACAGTCTGATTGCAAAATTCAAAGAGGCTGGCGGAACGGTCAGAGAGATTGAGGTATGAGCAGAGTCACCGCGATTATCTCCGCTCTGATTATCTGCATCGTCGTCTGCCTGTCATGGGCTGTTAATCATTACCGCGATAACGCCATTACCTACAAAGCCCAGCGCGACAAAAATGCCAGAGAACTGAAGCTGGCGAACTCGACAATTACTGACATGCAGAAGCGTCAACGTGATGTAGCTGAACTCGATGCCAGATATACAAAGGAGCTTGCTGATGCTAACGCGACTATCGAAAGTCTTCGTGCTGATGTTTCTGCTGGGCGTAAGCGCCTGCAAGTCGCCGCCACCTGTGCAAAGTCAACGACCGGAGCCAGCAGCATGGGCGATGGAGAAAGCCCAAGACTTACAGCAGATGCTGAACTCAATTATTACCGTCTCCGAAGCGGAATCGACAGGATAACCGCGCAGGTTAACTACCTGCAGGAATACATCAGGACGCAATGCCTTCGATGATAGCGATAATTTTACTCATCATCCTTCACATCTGGCTCTGTAGACAGGGTGGTGATCACTTCTGGAGTAAATCCAGATTAAACATCTCATTGCTGATGCTTGATATTGAGCATCTGGCGCGCGGTAAGGGGCTGCGTTGAGATAAGAGCCAGTCATCACAAACACCAGGATTTAGCCTCGCATTTGCGGGGCTTTTTTATATCTGCAACAAACGCGCTTCACACGCGCGGCTTCTGAACACAGAACCTTTCAGGATGACCCTTGAGGATGCCGGTTTGGTGATCGGTGCTTTTCTGTGGGTCGGAATCCTGTGTGACAAGGTTCATCACTAAAAGGTAATCACTGATGAAGTACCCAACAGTTATTGTCAATGGTGTGTCCGTTCGTGTTGATGAGGATGGACGCTACAACTTAAACGATCTCCATGCAGCAGCAGTTGCAAATAAAGAGGCTACAGAGCAACAGCGCCCAAGCCAGTTTTTGCGTAGCGCGCAGATAAAACGCTTCATAAAAGCACTGGAGGCCAAAGTGCAAAAAAGCACTTTGGAACAAATTCAACCACTTAAAATAATCAAAGGTGGTGCAGAACCAGGTGTGTGGGGTGTTGAACTTCTGGCAATCAGATATGCAGCATGGATTAAGCCGGAATTTGAAATCGAAGTTTATGAAGTTTTCAAAACGGTTGTCCGTCTCGGCGTTGGCGCAATGTCCCGTCTGAATAGAATCGATCACATCATCAATACTGAAACCAAAGCGATAAGCCAGTGCGCAAGCCAAATGGCTAAGTGGGGCGTTGGTGGGCGAAAAAGATTGCTTCATGTTGCACGTGAGAGAGCGGCAAATGAAGTGCAAATGTATTTGCCCGGAATAGTGTGATTTCGCAGGTTAATCCAGTTTTTGCATTACGGCAGTACCACGAAACAACCCAAGCCAGTAAGTGGGGAAATAACACTGGCAGCCACTGAAAGATGAACCTCCAGCCTTATGGCAAAAAAGATTCTTTGTGGTGGCGGACTGATGGAAAGACATCGGTTATTGCAGAGACCATTCAATGAGTGGTCTCGACAATGGCTTATACCCCACACGGGATAACTTAACTGATATCCCTTTTAACGGATAAACGGAGCCAACAATGGCAGAGATTATTCCCATGACTGAAGAACAGAAATTCCAGTTAGAGATTTACAAACTGGTCATGAACCAGAACGCAGCCGCAGAAGAGGCATTTCAGTTCATTGGCACTGACGAGCTGAAGCTTGAACTATTCAAAATTCACTTCCAGTCAGGTGGCGCTAATTCAGATATCACGACCCGCACTATCGAAGCGGTGCGTAAATCGAAGGAATCGTTAGACCTGTTCACTACCGGAGCATGATGCTCAACCTGAAATAACAACTAAGTGAGATGAATATGGCAGCACCAAAGGGCAACCGATTTTGGGAGGCCCGCAGTAGTCATGGGCGAAACCCTAAATTCGAATCGCCTGAGGCGCTGTGGGCTGCTTGTTGTGAATACTTCGAGTGGGTGGAAGCTAACCCGCTATGGGAGATGAAGGCGTTCTCGTATCAGGGTGAAGTGATACAAGAGCCTATCGCCAAGATGCGAGCGATGACCATTACAGGCCTCACTCTGTTCATTGATGTGACGCTTGAAACATGGCGCACATATCGCCTGCGAGAAGATTTATCTGAAGTCGTTACGCGAGCAGAACAGGTCATCTACGATCAGAAATTTTCTGGCGCAGCCGCTGACCTTCTCAACGCTAATATCATCGCCCGTGATTTGGGCCTCAAAGAGCAGTCGCAAGTTGAAGACGTGACACCTGATAAGGGAGATCGCGATAAGCGGCGCTCTCGTATCAAGGAGCTATTCAACCGTGGAACTGGACGCGATTCTTGATAACTTGAGCGACGAAGAGCAAATAGAATTGCTCGAGCTACTCGAAGAAGAAGAGAACTACCGGAACACACACCTGCTATATGAATTTACGCCATACAGCAAACAGCGTGAGTTCATCGACGCCGGGCATGACTATCCAGAGCGATGTTTTATGGCTGGTAACCAGCTAGGTAAGTCATTTACTGGTGCTGCTGAAGTCGCGTTTCACCTTACCGGGCGTTATCCGGGCACAAAAGGCTATCCTGCTGATGGTAAATATGGCGGGGAGTGGAAAGGTAAGCGTTTCTATGAGCCTGTTGTCTTCTGGATTGGTGGCGAGACAAACGAGACTGTAACCAAAACGACTCAACGCATCCTGTGCGGTCGTATCGAAGAGAATGATGAGCCTGGCTACGGTTCCATACCGAAAGAAGACATTATTAGCTGGAAGAAGTCTCCTTTCTTTCCGAGCCTTGTTGATCATCTTCTGGTTAAGCATCACACGGCTGATGGCGTTGAAGATGGCATTTCAATCTGCTACTTCAAACCATACTCGCAAGGCCGTGCTCGCTGGCAGGGTGACACAATCCACGGCGTGTGGTTTGACGAAGAGCCACCATACAGCATTTATGGCGAAGGTCTTACCCGTACCAACAAATACGGGCAATTCTCAATTCTGACGTTTACCCCGCTGATGGGGATGTCTGACGTTGTTACCAAATTCCTGAAGAATCCAAGCAAGTCGCAGAAAGTGGTCAACATGACCATCTACGACGCTGAGCACTACACAGACGAACAGAAAGAGCAAATCATCGCATCTTATCCTGAGCATGAGAGAGAGGCGCGTGCTCGCGGTATTCCTACGATGGGTAGTGGTCGAATCTTCCAGATACCGGAAGAGACTATTAAGTGTCAGCCGTTCGAGTGTCCTGATCACTTCTACGTAATTGGCGGGATGGATTTCGGATGGGATCACCCGCAGGCGCAGGTTCAGCTTTGGTGGGATAAGGACGCAGACACAATCTACGTTTCACGCGTGTGGAAGGCGAAAGAAAAAACAGCCGTTCAGGCGTGGGGAGCCGTTAAATCTTGGGCGCATAAAGTGCCAACCGCATGGCCTCATGACGGAAACCAGCACGAGAAGGGCGGCGGTGAGCAGCTTAAAGGGCAGTACGCGGACGCTGGTTTTATGATGTTGCAGGAGCATGCGACATGGCCTGATGGCGGTAATGCTGTTGAGCCTGGAATCACTGAATTGCGCGACATGATGCTTGATGGTCGCTTCAAAGTATTCAACACCTGTGAGCCATTCTTTGAGGAGTTTCGCCTCTATCACCGTGATGAAAACGGGAAGATCGTCAAGCTTAACGACGACGTTCTCTCAGCCGTTCGCTATGCATACATGATGCGCCGCTTCGCCAAAATGATGCGCGACATCAAAAAACCAAAAGAGAAAAAGATACCAGCCCCAATCAGGCCCATCGCACGGAGAACTTAAATGGCCGACGAAAACAGACTCAATTCCATTCTGTGTAAGTTTGACGCGGACTGGATGGCGAGCGATGAAGCCAGAACCGAGGCGACAAATGACCTGTATTTTAGCCGAGTGTCGCAATGGGATGACTGGCTATCAAACTACACGACCCTGCAATATCGCGGACAATTCGATGTTGTTCGCCCGGTGGTCAGGAAGCTTGTCGCAGAGATGCGCCGGAACCCTATCGACGTTCTCTTCCGACCAAAAGATGGCGCTAATCCTGATGCTGCCGATGTGTTGATGGGGATGTATCGTACTGATATGCGCCATAACACGGCAAAGATTGCCGTTAACGTTGGCGTTCGTGAGCAGATAGAGTCTGGCGTTGGCGCATGGCGTCTGGTCACGCAGTACGAAGACAACGACCCAACAAGCAACAATCAGGTAATCCGACGCCTTCCAATCCATGAAGCCTGCTCACACGTCATATGGGACGCCAATAGCAAGCAGATGGATAAGAGCGACGCTAAGCACTGCACGGTGATTAACGCCTTGTCACGCAATGGCTGGAAAGAGTTCGCAGAGGATTACGGTATTGATCCGGACACCCTGCCATCTTTCCAGAATCCGAACGACACATGGCTGTTTCCGTGGGTATCGAATGATGTCGTCTACGTCGCTGAGTATTACGAGGTCGAAGAGAAGAAAGAGAAGGTCTTCATCTACCGCGACCCGCTGACAGGTGAGCCGGTCAGCTATTACCAGCAGGATATCAAAGACGTCATCGACGACCTGGCTAATCGTGGATTCATTAAGGTAGCAGAGCGCAAGGTGAAGCGTCGGCGTGTGTATAAGTCGATCATCACCTGCACGCAGATACTGAAAGACCGCGAGAAGATAGCCGGAGAGCATATTCCAATCGTTCCAGTGTATGGCGAATGGTCATTCGCTGGTGACAAGGAGTGCTACGAAGGAGTGGTAAGGCTGACGAAAGACGGTCAACGCCTTCGTAACATGATCATGTCATTCAACGCCGATATTGTTGCTCGTTCACCGAAGAAGAAACCGACCTTCTTCCCTGAGCAAATCGAAGGCTACGAATACATGTACGGTGGAAATGATGACTATCCGTACTATCTCCAGAACAGGACTGATGAAAACGGTAACGACCTGCCGATTGGTCCAATCTCCTACATGGAAAACCCTGAAGTGCCGCAAGCCAACGCTTACATGCTTGAGGCTGCCACCAACGCAGTGAAAGAAGTGGCTAGTCTTGGCGTGGATGCGCAGGCGGCAAATGGTCAGGTCGCTTTCGATACCGTCAATCAACTTAACATGCGGGCAGACCTTGAGACATACGTGTTTCAGGATAACCTGGCTACCGCAATGCGACGTGATGGCGAGATTTATGCCTCAATGGTCAACGATATTTATGACGTTCCTCGTCATGTAACGCTGACACTTGAAGATGGAAGCGAGAAAGACATTCAACTCTATGCGCAAGTTGTCGATTACCAGTCCGGCAATGTGGTCACACTCAACGACATTCGCGGTCGCTATGAGTGCTATACAGACGTAGGACCATCCTTCCAGAGTATGAAGGAACAGAACCGCGCAGAGATTCAGGAGTTGCTCACCAAGGTTCCGCAAGGTACTCCAGAGTTCCAGATGCTGATGCTGCAATACTTCACGCTGCTTGACGGTAAAGGCGTCGAGATGATGCGAGAGTACGCGAACAAGCAACTGGTGATGATGGGGCTGAAGAAACCAGAAACACCTGAAGAGATGGAGATGGTGCAGCAGGCACAACAACAGCCGCAGCAGCCATCAGCAGAGCAAATTCAGGCGCAGGGTATCCTTCTGCAAGGTCAGGCTGAATTGCTCAAGGCAGAGAACCAACAGGCGCAGATTCAGGTCGAAGCTGCCAAGGTTGAAGCCCAAAACCAACTCAACGCCGCGAAGATTGCAGAAATCTTCAACAATATGGACCTCGACAAGCAGGCAGAACTGCGTGAGTACCTCAAGCTCGTAGGTCAATTCCAGCAACAGCGCAGCAAAGATGCTCGCGCTAACGCTGAGCTGCTTCTTAAAGATGCAGACCAGACTCATTCACAACGCATGGATTTCGCGAATCTCATGCGTCAAGTTCAAATCCCCTCCGGCGGAGTAGCCGAGAAACCTCAATAAGAGAGAGTTAATCATGGACCAAACCACCGACATTCAGGCTTCTGAAGAATTAACCCTGCCCGGCAATCATGCAGCGGCATCTGCTGATGGCTTAGTTGTCGATAATGCCAACGACAACGCAGGTCAGGAAGAAGGCTTCGAGATTGTCCTGAAAGACGATGAGAAACCAAAACAAGACCCGGCAACTAATGCTGAATTTGCCCGTCGCCGCATCGAACGCAAACGACAGCGTGAGCTTGAGCAGCAGATGGAAGCGGTTAAGCGTGGAGAGTTGCCGGAGCACCTGCGGGTGAACCCTGAGTTACCAAAACAACCAGACCCTAACGATTATCTTTCCGAAGACGCACTGGCTAAGTACGACTATGACCAGAGCCGCGCACTGGCGGCCTTCCAGCAGGCAAACAGTGAATGGCAGATCAAGGCTATGGACGCACGAAGCCAGGCTGTCGCCGAGCAGGGTCGCAAAACTCAGGAGTTCACCCAGCAATCAGCGCAATACGTCGAGGCAGCCCGTAAGCACTACGACGCAGCGGAAAAGCTCAATATCCCTGACTATCAGGAGAAAGAGGATGCATTCATGCAACTGGTGCCGCCAGCAGTCGGTGCCGACATCATGCGCCTCTTCCCGGAGAAATCCGCCGCTCTCATGTATCACCTTGGTGCTAATCCTGAGAAAACACGCCAGTTGCTGGCGATGGACGGGCAATCCGCGCTGATTGAACTCACTCGACTGTCAGAACGTTTAACTCTCAAGCCTCGAGCCAAACCTGTTTCAGAAGCCCCGTTACCTGATGAACCCATTCAGGGACACGCTGTTGCTGCAAATATCTCTGCGATTGAAAAGCAGATGGAAGCGGCAGCAAACAAAGGGGATGTAGAGACGTACCGTAATCTCAAGGCGCAACTGAATAAAGGAATTCGATAATGGCATTAAATGAAGGTCAACTGGTCACGTATGCTCTGGATGAAATCATCGAAACCGTCCAGAACCTGACGCCAATGGCGTCCAAAGTGACAAAATACACCCCTCCGGCAGAATCCATGCAACGTTCAAGCAACACCGTGTGGATGCCTGTTGAGCAGGAAGCGCCAACGCAGACTGGCTGGGATTTAACTGGCAACGCAACCGGGATTCTGGAACTCTCCGTGAAATGCAACATGGGCGATCCGGATAACGATTTCTTCGAGCTTCGTGCAGATGACCTGCGTGATGAGCGTTCTTACCGTCGCCGCATCCAGGCATCCGCCAAAAAACTGGCGAATAACATTGAGTCAGCGATTGCCAAACAGGCAACTGAAATGGGCTCGCTTGTTGTTCACGATACCCGCGCAATTGGTCCATCTACTGGCCTGTCTGGCTGGGATTTTGTGTCTGATGCAGAGCGCCTGATGTTCTCCCGTGAGCTAAACCGCGACATGGGCATCAGTTACTTCCTGAACCCTGACGATTACCGCAAAGCAGGCCGCAACCTGGTAGATGGTGACATCTTTGGGCGCGTTCCTGAAGAAGCGTATCGCAACGGTACTATTCAGCGTCAGATCGCTGGCTTTGATGAAATTCTTCGCTCACCGAAACTTCCTGCAGTTACCAAGTCAACCGCTACTGGTGTAACTGTTTCTGGTGCGCAGAAGTTTAAGCCGCAGGCATACACCCTTGATACCGATGGTAACAAAGAGAACGTCGACAACCGTGTTGCAACGGTGACCGTATCCTCCACCACCGGATTTAAGCGCGGCGACAAAATCAGCTTCACTGGTGTGAAATTCCTGTCTCAGATGGCGAAGAACGTGCTAACTGATGATGCGACTTTCTCAATCACCCGTGTGATCGATAGTACTCACATCGAAATCACGCCGAAGCCGATTGCACTTGATGACGCGTCACTGACAAAAGAAGAGAAGGCTTACGCTAACGTAAACACCTCTCTTGCTGATACCACTCCGGTAAACGTTCTGAACGTGGCAACAACCACCGCTAACGTGTTCTGGGCTGATGACTCAATCCGCCTGCTGTCTCAGCCGATTCCGGTAACCCATGAACTGTTTGCTGGCATGAAAACGTCTTCCTTCAGCATTCCAGGTATTGGTGTTAACGGCATCTTCGCAACGCAGGGTGATATCAACACTCTGTCTGGTAAGTGCCGTATTGCTGTGTGGTATTCAGCATGTGCTGTACGACCAGAGGCAATTGGTGTTGGTCTGCCTAACCAGACTGCGTGATAACCAGAGGGAGCTTCGGCTCCCTTTTTTATCTGGAGACAAGCATGACACACATGATCTTTCGTCATGGCGACATGAAGAAGTGGAAAGGCGTTGGCTACGACTTTGAAATCGTGAAAGCCGAAGAGCTTCAGGAATATCTGGATGCTGGTTGGTTTTCACATCCTGATGACCTTTTGAAGGATGTTGCAGAGCCAGAGCCAGAGCCAGAAGAAAAACAGCGTAAAAAGCCTGATCGAAAACCTAAGGCGGCAGCAGATGAACCTGACAACGAAGGGTGATTTAGTTCTTGCGGCATTACGTAAGCTCGGTGTGGCATCAAATGCCACGTTAACCGATGTCGAACCGCAGTCTATGGAAGACGGCGTCAACGACCTTGAAATGATGATGGCTGAATGGCTTGGCGGTGATGCGTCACCTGGTATCAACGTTGGCTACATTTTCGCTGATGCAGATGTCGCTCCAGATCCGGGCGATGAGCACGGTTTATCAAATAACGCTATCAATGCTGTCATTTTCAACCTTGCCTGCCGCATTGCTCCGGATTATGCGCTGGAAGCGCCTGCAAAACTTATAACTACTGCCAGATACGGGAAAGAGCGACTCGTCAAACTGTCTGCAATGGACAGAGCAAAAGCCGCAAAATGTAAGTCCGGTTATCCAAACCGTATGCCTGTTGGTAGTGGTAACCAGTTGGCGAAGTGGAACGGTTGGAATTACTTCCACCGAAAGGAACCTTGCGATAACGGGAGCGAATAAATGCCGATTCAGCAACTTCCGCTTATGAAAGGTGTCGGCAAAGACTTTAGAAACGCCGACTATATCGACTATCTGCCAGTGAATATGTTGGCTACACCCAAAGAAATCCTCAACAGCAGCGGATATCTTCGCTCATTCCCGGGCATTGCCAAACGCTCTGATGTGAATGGTGTATCGCGCGACGTCGAGTACAACATGGCGCAGAGTGCCGTTTATCGCGTGTGTGGTGACAAGCTCTACAAAGGAGAAAGTGAAGTCGGTGATGTTGCCGGAAGTGGTCGCGTATCAATGGCGCATGGGCGGATATCACAGGCGGTAGGCGTTAATGGTCAATTGGTCGAGTATCGCTATGATGGCACGGTTAAAACCGTCTCAAACTGGCCTACAGACAGCGGATTCACGCAGTATGAGTTAGGTTCTGTTCGTGACATTACGCGCTTACGTGGGCGTTATGCGTGGTCAAAAGACGGAACTGATTCATGGTTTATCACTGACCTTGAAGACGAATCGCATCCTGACCGTTACAGCGCACAATATCGTGCCGAGTCGCAGCCTGACGGCATCATCGGCATCGGAACATGGCGAGACTTCATCGTCTGCTTTGGCTCATCGACGATTGAATATTTTTCCCTGACTGGGGCAACCACCGTTGGTGCCGCTTTGTATGTTGCACAGCCATCGCTGATGGTGCAGAAAGGCATTGCTGGGACTTACTGCAAAACGCCGTTTGCTGATTCGTATGCGTTCATCAGCAATCCGGCAACAGGTGCGCCGTCTGTATACATCATCGGATCCGGTCAGGTGTCACCAATCGCCAGCGCGAGCATTGAGAAAATACTACGCTCCTACACTGCTGATGAACTGGCTGATGGCGTGATGGAGTCTCTGCGATTTGATGCGCATGAGCTGCTGATTATCCATCTTACGCGTCACGTCCTCGTGTACGACGCATCTTCAAGCGCCAATGGTCCGCAATGGTGTGTGTTGAAAACAGGCCTGTATGACGATGTGTACCGCGCTATCGACTTCATTTACGAAGGCAATCAGATAACGTGCGGCGATAAGCTGGAGTCCGTGACCGGGAAATTGCAATTCGACATCAGCAGCCAGTACGACAAGCAACAGGAACACCTGCTGTTTACTCCACTGTTCAAAGCGGATAACGCCAGATGCTTCGATCTGGAGGTGGAATCATCCACTGGCGTAGCTCAGTACGCCGACCGCCTGTTCCTATCTGCAACCACTGACGGCATAAATTACGGGCGTGAACAGATGATTGAGCAGAATGAACCGTTCGTTTACGACAAACGCGTTTTGTGGAAGCGAGTAGGGCGCATCAGGAAAAACATTGGCTTCAAATTGCGCGTTATCACGAAGTCACCTGTCACTCTGTCTGGTGCTCAGATAAGGATTGAGTAATGGCGGATTCGAATCTCAATGTGCCGGTAATCATTCAGGCTACACGGCTCGACACATCAGTCCTTCCACGCAATATCTTCTCGCAGTCATATCTGCTGTACGTTATTGCACAGGGTACTGATGTTGGTAACGTGGCTAACAAAGCCAACGAGGCCGGACAGGGCGCTTATGATGCACAAGTCAGGAACGATGAGCAGGATGTGATTCTCGCTGACCATGAGCAGCGAATTTCTGCTGCGGAAGCAACGCTTGTTAATCATGAGGAGCGAATCAGCCAGGCAGAATCAACTCTTCAGGACCATGAAACACGAATAGCTCAGAATGAAAGCGATATTTCGTCGCTTGATACCAGAGTTCAGTCGCTGGAATCTCAGGTTTCAGACCATGAAACGCGCATCGATGCTCTGGAGTATGCCACTACTCGCAAGAAGTCAGAGGTTGTTTACTCTGGCGTATCTGTAACCATCCCGACAGCGCCGACCAACCTTGTTAGCCTGCTGAAAACGCTCACGCCGTCATCCGGCACATTGGCACCATTCTTCGACACCGTTAACAACAAGATGGTTGTGTTCAACGAGAACAAAACCCTGTTCTTCAAACTGTCGATCGTCGGGACGTGGCCCAGCGGAACCGCAAACAGGTCAATGCAGCTAACCTTTTCCGGTTCTGTTCCTGACACACTGGTAAGCAGTCGTAACTCGGCGACAACAACCGATAACATCCTGTTAGCTACGTTCTTCAGCGTGGATAAAGATGGCTTTCTTGCCTCAAATGGCAGTACGTTAACCATTCAGTCAAATGGTGCGGCGTTTACTGCCACAACCATCAAGATAATCGCGGAGCAGTGATGATTCAGTTCAAACCAACGCGAAACATCGACCTGATAGAAGCCATAGGAAATCACCCTGACATTATCGCCGGGAGCAACAACGGTGATGGATACGACTACAAACCTGAATGCCGTTACTTTGAGGTGAGCGTGCACGGGCAGTTCGGCGGAATTGTTTATTATCAGGAGATTCAGCCGCTGACCTTTGATTGCCACGCCATGTACCTGCCAGAGATTCGCGGATTCAGCAAGGAAATAGGGATGGCGTTCTGGCGATACATTTTGACCAACACCACCGTTCAGTGCGTCACATCATTTGCTGCACGCAAATTCCGCCACGGTCAGATGTACTGCGCAATGATTGGCCTTAAGCGTGTCGGAACCATCAAGAAATACTTCAAAGGCGTGGATGACGTGACTTTTTACAGCGCCACACGCGAAGAACTAATCGACTTCCTGAATCACGGGAGATAGCCATGTTATATGCATTTAAGCTGGGCAGAAAACTGCGCGGCGAGGAACCTTATTGCCCTGAAAAGGGTGGGAAAGGTGGCAGTTCTGATAAAAGCGCAAAGTATGCCGCAGAAGCTCAGAAGTATGCAGCAGACCTGCAAAATCAGCAGTGGCAGACGATCATGAAAAACCTTGCTCCGTTCACGCCTCTTGCGGAGCAGTATGTTAACCAGTTGCAGAATCTTTCCAGTTTAGAAGGTCAGGGGCAGGCACTTAATCAGTATTACAACTCTCAGCAGTATAAAGACCTTGCAGGTCAGGCGCGTTACCAGAGTCTTGCTGCTGCGGAGGCGACGGGTGGGCTTGGTTCGACAGCCACAAGCAATCAACTGACTACGATCGCGCCGACTCTCGGTCAGTCTTGGTTATCAAACCAGATGAGCAATTACAACAATCTGGCAAACGTTGGGCTTGGTGCGCTGCAAGGTCAGGCAAACGCCGGGCAGACATACGCCAACAACATGAGCAGCATTGCACAGCAAAGCGCAGCACTTGCCGCTGCTAATGCCAATAAACCATCAAGTCTTCAGACTGCAATTAGCGGTGGCACGTCTGGTGCGATTGCCGGTGCAGGTCTTGCCAGCCTTTTGGGAACATCAACGCCTTGGGGCGCTGGCATTGGTGCTGGTATCGGATTGCTTGGCTCGTTGTTTTAAGGGGTAATCATGGCTACTTGGCAAGGAACAAACGGCGGATTGTTGGCTGGTATCGGCGGCGTCAACTCAAACGCTCCGAGCGTAAATGACATCGGCAATACGCTTCAGCTTATCAGGCAGAACAATGATATTGAGCGTTCAGGCGCTAACAATGTTGGGCTGACTGCTTTGCAAGGCCTTTCAGGTATTGCGGGGGTGTTTCAGCAGGAAAAGCAGGCTCAGCGGCAGAAAGAATTTCAGCAGGCATACGCTAATGCTTATGCGTCTGGTGATCGCGGTGCTTTGCGTCAGTTGGCTACTCAATATCCAGACCAGATTGAATCCGTTCGTAAAGGCATGGGATTCATTGATGAAGACCAGCGCAATTCTATCGGCACCTTAGCGGCTGGCGCACGCCTTGCGGCCTCGTCTCCAGAAGCAATGCAATCATGGCTGCAAAACAACGCCAATGAGCTGGCGCGCGTCGGTGTTGACCCTAATAACGTTGCTCAGATGTATCAGCAGAATCCTTCAGGATTTGGTGAGTTTGTTGATCACCTTGGGATGGCTGCTCTTGGTCCGATTGATTACTTCAATGTTCAGGACAAGATGGCTGGTCGTGAGATTGACCGAGGCAGACTGGCAGAGACAATCCGCAGCAATCAGGCTGGAGAAGCACTTCAGGAGAGAGGCCAAAACCTTTCCTATCAGTCAGCAATGACTGGGCACAATATCGCAGCACAACGTTTGGCTCTGGATCAGCAAGAGTTCGGGTTTAAGATGCAGCAAGCGCAGGAAAAGGCTCAGCAGTTGATTAGCGAAGCACCTAAGCTGTCAGTAAACATGGAAAAAGGCATCGAGACGGCTGTAAACAATGCCACAGCATCATCAAACTCAGCCAATTCTATGAGTGCGCTTGCTCAACAGTTCAGAGCAGAAAAACCAACGACAGGTTTGTTCGGTAACGCACAGAACATGTTCGCAAAACTTACCGGAAGCGATACGACATTGCGTGATTTGCGCATTCGCCAAAATGCCCTTGTTAACAGTCAGGTTCTTAAATTCCTACCTCCCGGCCCCGCAACGGATAAAGACGTTGAGATCGTTCGTCAGGGTGCACCAACTGACATGGATAACCCTGAGACGGTCGCAAGATGGCTTGATGCTATGGCAAACCTTGAGCGACGAAACGCGCAGTTTAATGAGTTTAAAGCCGAGTGGATGAGCGCGAATGGCAACCCTGGACAATCGCGTAATGGCGGTCAGATATTGGGGTTGGATGTTAAAAAAGGTGAATCATTGGGGAGTGCCGTTAAGCGGTATATGTCAATGAATACTGACGCAGCGCCAGCACAAGATTCGACACCTTCAGGAGAACCACGGAATCAGGTTGGATCATATACCTCAAAATCAGGCATTCAATTTACGGTGGAATGATGAAAGTAACTGCAAACGGTAAGACATTTACCTTTCCTGATGGTACGAGCACCGAAGATATTGGCACCGCCATTGATGAGTATTTTGCTGGTCAGGCTGTTCAGCAACAAACAGTTAATCAGGCCAATAATGCACCAACACGGGAAGAACCATCATTGATGCAACAAGCTGGCGATTGGCTCACTGGTGGTCAAAGTGCAGGGCAAATTGCAGAACAGGCTGGTCGTGGTCTGGTAAACATACCATTCGACGTATTACAGGGCGGCGCAAGCCTGATTAATGCAATCAGTCAGGGGCTTGGTGGCCCCAAGGTTTTGGATGATGTTTATCGTCCAGTAGACAGACCGACAGACCCTTATGCGCAAGCTGGAGAAACAATTGGCGGGTATTTAGTTCCAGGAGTTGGAACGGCAGGAAGCATGGCTATTGGATCACTGGCAGAGGCCGCAAATCAGAAAGGCGATTTCGCACAAAATGCAGCTAAAAATGCCGGAGTTAACCTTGCCGTTCAGGGTGTTCTTTCCGCAGCAGCAAAGGGAATAGGGCGTGGAATAACGGCTATAAAAGGCGATATTGCGCCAGAAGTGGCGAAAAAAATTGCCACATCAGAATCGATGGGCGTGACACCTATGACATCTGATGTCATCCCACCGAAAAATGCATTCACTCGTGGTCTTACTCAGGATGCTGAGGGGGCCATTCTTGGAACTGGCAGTAAAAGGGCAGAGCAATATGCAACGCGTAGTAAGTTGGTAAGTAATTATTTTGACCGTTTTGGTGAGTACAACCCTGATGATGTGGTGAAATCTCTGACCACCACGTTAAGGGGACGGAAGGATGCCGCTGGCGCTGTTATCAATGACGTCACCAATAAAATGGGTAATGCCGCAGTTGATACCACAAACACTATGAATGCTCTGAATACAGCGATCGCAAGACAGGAACGGCTTGGGACGTCTGCCAATCAAAGCCTGCTTACATCCTTGCGTAACCTACGTGAAGAATTAGCAAACCCTGCAACTGATTTGGATGTTACGTTTGATCTCTTGCGTCAGCACAGAACGGCATTTAGATTTAATGTTCAGGGAGATGCTATGGTCTTCCCCAACCAGGCAAAAGCAGCTACCAATATGGTAGAGAATGCAATGTCAAAAGACCTTCGTAACGCAGTTGCTAAAAACCTCGGTGCTTCAGACGCAGCAAAATACCTTAAAGCAAATTCCGATTATGCAAACGTTTATAATAAGGTGCTTAATAAAAACATTGCTAACAAGCTCAATAAGGCAAGTAGTGAAGCCAGCCCTGAACTTATAAATACCGTTGTATTAAGCAGAAAACCATCTGACGTGAAACGAATCTGGAGCGCACTGGATGATAAGGGGAAAGATGCTATGCGTGCAGCTTACGTCAGCAAAATAGCGGAAAAGGCCGGTGACTCTCCAGCCAAGTTCATCACGGAAGTTAATAAGCTGAAATCTCAGTCAGGCGGTGAAATTTACAACACTATTTTTTCTGGAAAGCACATGAAAGAGCTTGATGCTCTTCATGAAGTTCTACAGCAAACAGCAAGGTCAGACACCGCAAATGTAGTAACTCAGACGGGGCAATCGCAAGCCAACAGGATAAGGACGATTGGCGCAACTGCGACTCTTGGCGTATCAATGGGGCTTGAGGCTGGTTTCGGTGCAATGATGCGCTTGTATGAATTCAAAGCAGCAAGGAATGCGCTCTTACGTCTGGCAAACACCAAAGCTGGAACGCCAGCTTATGAAAGAGCGCTAAATAATGCTGCAAATGCGATACGTCCTATACTTTCAAGCCAAATTACAGCAGAACAATAGATAAATAATTAACTAAGCACATAACTACTGACAGATAACCAACGCAACGACCCAGCTTCGGCTGGTTTTTTTATGCCCAAAATTCACCGTAGCCACGCTGCGGCGTTTCCTTGTATCCGGAGCAAATTAAATGACAGACATTACAGCCAATGTTGTAATTGGGATGCCTTCGCAACTCTTCACTATGGCGCGTTCTTTTAAAGCCGTAGCCAATGGAAAAATTTATATCGGTAAAATTGACACTGACCCGGTAAATACTGAAAACCAGATTCAGGTTTATGTGGAGAACGAAGACGGTTCTCACGTTCCTGTTGCACAGCCAATCGTTATCAATGCTGCTGGATATCCGGTGCATAACGGACAGATTGCCAAATTCGTTACTGTGCAAGGTCATTCTATGTCTGTTTATGATGCGTACGGTGTGCAGCAGTTCTATTTTCCGAATGTGCTGAAGTATGACCCCGATCAATTGCGTCAGCAAATTGAAAGTAATGGGGGCGCATCAATAATAGGGACGGCAACTGGCACTACTGTTCAGGAAGAGTTAAATAAGTTAAAGAGTCTTCCTTTTCTGTATCCAGAGCTCTATTTTGATGGGAATGAGGTGGATCATACATTAGCGTTTAAAAAAATGTATGCAGACGCAAAGATATTGAAAAAATCGGTTGTTGCTACAGGGAATTATGTTCTCACGGCAAGTTCCACAGACCCGATTGAAATAACAGTTAGCTCAGATATGAGTGATGCAACAGTGACGTGCTCTACATATCAGGGTGGAGATGTCTGGTCTTTGGACAAGACACTATTTGAAATCGCTCAGGATGAAAATGATGTCACTGAAATGTTTTCCGCAGTAAGTTACCTGAAAGGGCAGACGAGCTTCCCTGTTACCGGATTACAGGGAACTATTATTCTTGATTCTACAGATGTTGTGATGGTGAGAAATAATGGTGGTAGTCTGTCAGACCAACTAAAAACAGAAGTTCACGAGATTGACGCTGACGGTAACTTGCGTTATCGGAACTATTATATTTATAACGATCGACCTGTTGTTAAATATAAACCTTTTACAAATATCCTGTATTTTAAAATGCCAAAGGTTGTTCTGGATGGGGCAAGAATCAATAATGCTGTTCTTTGCTCAAGGAATAACACCATAATACATGGAAATACAGTTGATGTAATAAATAATGGTAGCACAAGGCAGGTAGTAAACTTCCAACGATGCTCAAGAGTTTATGTTAACAACCTATACATGAGTCCTGTTGGATATCTTGATGGTACTGCACCCTCCATCCCCGCGGGAAGAAATGAGGCAGCTTATTTTATCCTCACTGAAAAATGTTCTGATGTAACAATGGATAATTGCTGCAGCATCAATGGATGGGGCGGCTTTGATGGTAATAAATCACGGAATATACATATTAATCGATGTGACCTCCCTGGTGTTGGCGGTCACTACAGCATGTCTGATATTTACCTCAATGAGTCGACAGTTCGTTATCATTGCGCGGCGCAAGGTTGGGGAGAATGGGTGGCCACTAACTGTAAACATCTTGGCATGTACGGGAAAAATACTCTTGAATTCTTCTCTGTGAAGCGAGATTACATGTCATCATGGGATGGTGAGATTCGAGTTGAAGGTTTACGAGTCATGTTACCGTCTACGTGTGAAGAGTATTTCTTGGTAAGCAGTCTTGAACCAAAATATAATGGTAATTTTATCGCCACAAGCCCGGATGTAGTGATAAAGGACGTGTCTCTTGATCTGACTAATGCCTCTGGACTTGTGGAATTTAGAATATTGGATCTCGGCGTGTCAGGCGGAAATAATTATGAGCAATATATGATTCTGCCAAACAACCACTATATTGAAAATGTAAAGGTTGTAGGGACACGTTCTTATGATTCCAATTTATCCGTCAGCGTTGTCTACAATCAAAGGAACTACTCAAGATTAACGGCCGCTCAGTTTTCAACTATCGTAGGTAGAGGGAAATACAAGCTTACAGTGAAGGATGTGGATCTCGCTCGGCTTGGGAATACTACGCAGTTATCAAACCCAAGGTATAACGTGCAAGCGTTTAAGTTTACCACTTACCGCGTTCCACAGGATGTGAACGTCGATAACAGCTACAATTGCGTCCCTTACATTTCAGCATGGGATGACATGCTGGTGCGTATAACCAATCAAGACATGGCCATGGGGTATATCGACGGCGCGGTTGCTCGCACTTCCGCTTCATACAACAGGATCTTTTTTAACAACTGTCGAATCTATGGATTAGGTTGGGGCAGTAGCGGTGGGCAACGAACAGGTATATTTGACTTTACAAGTTGTGTATTTGGATGGTTATCTGCAATCACTGGAGTTGCGGAGACATCTAATGCAACTATAGGCCTGCTTTTTGGCGCGAATGAGTCCGGTAATAGTGCTACTGGTAAATATTCCGGATGCGCAATTCTGGTCCAGTCAAACGCTTTCCAGTTGGCTGATTCAACATTCCGTACAAGAGTCCAGACCAACTATACAAACAACGGGGTATACCAATAAACTCAAGGGGGCTGAACCCCCTTGAGTTTATGACTACTTGAATGTAACGATATAAATCCCAGAATCTTTTTGCAGTTTGTAATTCCTGCCATCTTCAATCAATTCTACATTCTTACCATCTGATTTAGCAATTTCTGCATTCATTCCTGAGTACCAGAAATAAGCATTCATAAACCATTTAGAAGTCAGGTTAAATTTCACAATATTTTTTAGGATTGGATAATCAAGATAGATCTGCTTAAGATAATGAGGAAGGTTAGGCTCATTTCTTATATCAATCTTAACTAACCCAGAACGTTTATCCATGCTGTCAATAGATGCAATAACTGATTCTAACTTCCTGATTTTATATTCAGACTCGTATTTGAAAGCATTCACATAAATAGATGCCATTGCTACCGAAATGAATAAATAAAATGCAGTTATCAAATATACAGCATATCTTACCTTAGAATCTTTTATCTTTAGCAAAGGTGTAAGTGCGACCATTAGAAATGCAGGGAAAGACATCAGCACTCTGGATGATATTATAGCATTGCTAAACATTGCGTAGGGAATAAACAACAATAAGAATGAAATTGGCAATGAGACGGCAAATAACAATGAATCAAGGTATCTTCCACTTGTGAAAGATTTAACTGCTTGCCACAGACACACTGCGTAAGAAATAACAACGAGCACTGAAACAACTGCTAGTTGAGTCGTCGATAACGAAGTTAACAATGAAAATATATAGTTAATATTAGATAAGAACTCGCTAATTCCATCACGATTTAAGTGAACTATTGTCGTGTGGTTGTCAACGTATACATCTGTAGAAAGCAATGTAGTTGTAGTCTGAACAATGGCAAAGGTGACAACGAATATCACAACGCTGCTTAACACGTATCTCATATTTTCCTTTTGCGTTTTACTATTAAGCAAGTTGTTTAAAGACTGAAGAATGACAAGGCAGACAAATACAGCAAACGAAGTTTGATAGAAAAAGCTTGCTGCAGTGAGAAGCAGCAGTCTGAAAATAAAATTGAATTTATGTTCATACCTAACGGCCGCCAGCATAGCCAAAGAAAACGATGCCGACATTCCAATAACATCAATGTGGTATGACATGTTTTCAATATAAAATGGAGAACAAATTAAAACACATATCGTGATTGTTTTTGCAATCCATTGCTTGCCAAACACAGATTCAGCAAAGTAATTGCAGGCTACTATCATGATAACAAATGAAACAACAAGGTTCAGTTGATAAACATCTGGCGAGATCAACTTTCCTGATGAATTCAAAAGGATGTAATACAACTCGGTAAGAAATCGACCTTGAGAAGCTAGCCCGATATATCCGTATGAATATCTTGCTACATCATCCACAAAAGGAGGCATATAAAAGAATGGAAGGAAGAAGCAAGCGACTATAAGTATCGCTGGCATTTCATATCGCGTTAATTTAAACATCTTTAGACCCCTTAATTATATATCTTGGTCTTGATTTTACTTCGACATATATTCTGCCAATGTATTCCCCAAGCACACCAATACCTATCAACTGAATTCCCCCCAGGAAAAGAATTGAAACCAATAGCGATGGATAACCACGGACAGCATTACCGAACACCAATGTGTCGAAAATCATCCACACCCCGTAAAGGAACGAGAGTCCCGCAACAAGTAGACCGATGTAAGTCCACACGCGCAAGGGGAAGGTCGAGAAACTTGTAATCCCCTCAAGCGCCAGGTTCCAGAGCTTCCAGCCATTGAACTTTGTGCTTCCGGCAACGCGTTCAGCACGGATGTATTCAACAACATCCGTCTTACCGCCAACCCAAGATAAAACGCCTTTCATAAACAGGTTACGCTCTGGCAGTAGTTTGATATTTTCTACCATCTCTCGTGACATAAGACGGAAGTCACCAACGTTCTCTTCAATCTGCGGATTACTAATTTTGTTGTGAAGTTTATAAAACCACTCAGCAGTTTTACGCTTTAACCTACCATCAGTTGATCTGTCAGAGCGCTTTGCCAGCACCATATCAGCACCTGCCTGCCACTTTTCAATAAGATGAGGAATGACCTCAATCGGGTCTTGCAGGTCAACATCAATTGGAATCACGGCATCGCCAGTTGCATGGTCTAACCCTGCAAACAATGCTGGTTCTTTACCAAAGTTGCGTGTAAATGACAGCGGAACAACTAGCGGATCAGAAACAGCCAGAGCATTAATAATTGACTCCGTAGCGTCTTTGCTTCCGTCATTTATGAAAACAATTTCCACTTCATATGGCTTCAACTCTTCGAATTCACGTACCGTTTTATAAAAAATTGGTATCGCTTCTTCTTCATTGAAGACAGGAACTACAAGAGATATCTTCATTTCGCATCCCTAAAGACAATGAACTTTGAATAGACGAAACCGCACACCAGGCTGATGGCGGAAAAGGTGACGAGAGTGATAATTGGAGGAAGTGAACATCTATCAGCAGCCCATCCAACAGTTGCACTCAGTGTTCCCATGAACCCGACAAATAACATGTAGCGCATCGTTGTAGTCGATGCTTTGAATGTGAATTTTGCATTCGCGAAGAAGCTAAAACTCACAGCCACAACGAAACCTGCGAAGTTTGCCAGAGCCTGATTGGTATGCGCGGCATAGATACATACACCAAAAACCACCCAGTGTATAAGTGTGTTCAGCACACCAATCGAGGTGTACTTTGCAAATAGCTTTAACATTTATTTAATCAATGAGTTCTGAAAGGCATGAAGTCTATCATCCAAGTCTCAATCGATCGATACTTGCGGTAGTTGATGAAGAAAAACTCTGGTACACAAAGCTTTGCACTGGATTGCAAGGATTTGTGTCATTCGATAGTTAAGGTGGTTCACTCCACCTTTTCATCAAGCCAGTCTGCCCACCACTGCATCATTTCTCTGCGCTTAACGTAGCGGATGCCTCACTATCACACGGTGATGGTTCATTACTGCTTTGTAGAATGGATAGAGAACTGAGGATAAAAAGATATCCCAAAACCCCAAAATCTCATCTTTAGGATTTGCAGAAAGGGAGGCGTGAACAGATACCTGCGCATGAAGACGGAACTAGTCCAGATGTGATATTTGTGGTGATCACATACATCATCAACGATGCTCGTTATGGTGAGTTTGATGACTACCCGCTGAAGTGAAAATTGTGTTGTGTACCAAATTGCGTACCAAACTAAAATCACAAATCATGAAACCCTTGTTAATGGCGGTTCTCAGGGGTGTTGCGCGTAATCGTGAAACAAAAAGGTAGATTGTTGCTTACCGTCATTCATCATTAGGTTAAATCCGTTATTTCTGCTGTCTGCCAGAGTATCAAATATCACCGTGCTAATCAGCTTTAGCGCGACAATTTGGCAGCGAGTGGCAACAGTTCATGTCAGATAAAAATGAGATAGTAGTCACATTTTCTTGCACTTTATTCCAGCCAGTTCATAAGTATTTCCGTAAAAAGAACAGCTATTTGAAACACCTGAGGGTTTGCTGTTGAAACGCCGTCTTATTATTGCTGCTTCTTTGTTCGTTTTTAATTTATCGTCTGGTTTTGCGGCGGAAAACATTCCTTTTTCACCTCAACCTCCAGAGATTCATGCCGGGTCCTGGGTATTGATGGATTACACCACCGGTCAGATTCTCACCGCGGGTAATGAGCATCAACAGCGCAATCCCGCCAGCCTGACAAAGCTGATGACGGGCTATGTCGTGGATCGCGCTATCGATAGTCATCGCATTAAGCCAGACGATATTGTCACCGTGGGGCGTGATGCGTGGGCGAAAGATAATCCGGTGTTTGTCGGTTCTTCACTGATGTTTTTGAAAGAGGGCGATCGCGTATCGGTACGTGATTTAAGCCGTGGTTTAATTGTGGATTCCGGAAATGACGCTTGTGTTGCTCTGGCTGACTATATTGCCGGTGGGCAACGGCAGTTTGTTGAAATGATGAACAACTATGCCGAGAAGCTGCATCTCAAGGATACGCATTTTGAAACAGTGCATGGTCTGGATGCACCTGGCCAGCATAGCTCGGCTTATGATTTAGCCGTGCTTTCTCGCGCTATCATCCACGGCGAGCCCGAGTTTTATCATATGTACAGTGAGAAAAGCCTCACCTGGAACGGTATCACCCAGCAAAACCGTAACGGGTTATTGTGGGATAAAACCATGAATGTTGACGGCCTGAAAACGGGCCATACTTCTGGTGCCGGGTTTAATCTTATTGCTTCGGCTGTAGACGGGCAGCGTCGCCTCATTGCAGTGGTAATGGGGGCTGACAGTGCAAAAGGTCGTGAGGAAGAGGCAAGAAAATTACTGCGTTGGGGGCAACAAAACTTTACTACGGTGCAAATTTTGCACCGTGGGAAAAAGGTCGGTACGGAACGCATCTGGTATGGCGATAAAGAAAATATCGCCCTGGGAACGGAACAAGAGTTCTGGATGGTGCTACCGAAAGCCGAAATTCCACATATCAAAGCCAAATATACCCTTGATGGTAAAGAACTCACCGCGCCAATTAGCGCCCATCAGCGGGTAGGGGAAATTGAACTTTACGACCGTGATAAACAGGTGGCGCACTGGCCGCTGGTTACCCTGGAATCTGTCGGGGAAGGCAGCATGTTTTCCCGCCTGAGTGATTATTTCCACCATAAGGCCTGACCTTTCTTTTGCAGCAGACTGGCAGGAGTGCGAGTCTGCTCGCATAATCAACACTCATTCCTTGTGGTTTTAATATTGCAACTATACTGTATATAAAAACAGTGTTAGTGGAGGCGTCATGAACTACGAGATTAAGCAGGAAGATAAACGTACCGTTGCAGGTTTCCATCTTGTTGGCCCGTGGGAGCAGACGGTAAAGAAAGGTTTTGAGCAGTTGATGATGTGGATAGATAGCAAAAATATTGTGCCGAAGGAGTGGGTTGCTGTCTATTACGACAATCCAGATGAAACACCCGCCGAAAAATTACGCTGCGACACCGTCGTGACGGTACCGAATAACTTTACGCTCCCCGAAAACAGTGAGGGCGTCATTCTGACAGAAATTTCAGGTGGTCAGTATGCGGTGGCGGTGGCTCGTGTAGTCGGTGATGATTTTGCTAAACCCTGGTATCAGTTCTTTAATAGCCTCTTGCAGGACAATGCTTATGAAATGTTACCAAAGCCCTGCTTCGAGGTTTACTTGAACAATGGCGCGGAAGATGGGTACTGGGATATCGAAATGTATGTTGCGGTGCAGCCAAAACATCACTAATTCATCTCAGGGCGGTGTGTTAACGCGAAGACCACTCTTTTTTTGAAAGCGGAAAGAGTAAGATGCGCCTTTCAAATTTTTCGCTCCTGCCGGGAAATTACACTGTTCCCGGTATGTCCGTCGGATAACTCAGAGGCGCGCCTTCTGGCCGACAGATGTGTTATGAGCGCTTTTAATCTTCATTACGGAGTTTCTGCGTGCGTGCCGATAAGTCATTAAGCCCGTTTGAAATCCGGGTATACCGCCATTACCGCATTGTGCATGGTACTCGGGTCGCGCTGGCATTCCTGCTCACTTTTCTCATTATCCGCCTGTTTACTATCCCGGAAAGCACCTGGCCGCTGGTCACCATGGTGGTGATTATGGGGCCAATCTCGTTCTGGGGGAACGTTGTCCCTCGTGCCTTCGAACGTATTGGCGGTACGGTGTTAGGTTCGATTTTAGGTCTTATCGCTCTGCAACTGGAGTTAATTTCGTTACCGCTGATGTTAGTCTGGTGCGCGGCGGCGATGTTTCTTTGCGGTTGGCTGGCGCTGGGCAAGAAACCGTATCAAGGATTATTGATTGGGGTGACGCTGGCAATTGTTGTGGGTTCCCCGACAGGTGAAATTGATACGGCGTTATGGCGAAGCGGCGATGTGATCCTCGGCTCTTTACTGGCAATGTTGTTTACCGGTATCTGGCCACAACGGGCGTTCATCCACTGGCGCATTCAACTGGCGAAAAGTCTGACCGAGTATAATCGGGTCTATCAATCTGCATTCTCACCGAACTTACTCGAACGCCCACGTCTGGAAAGCCATCTACAAAAACTCCTGACCGATGCCGTGAAAATGCGTGGGCTGATTGCGCCCGCCAGCAAAGAAACCCGTATTCCCAAATCGATATATGAAGGTATCCAGACCATTAATCGCAATCTGGTTTGTATGCTGGAGTTGCAAATCAATGCATACTGGGCCACGCGCCCCAGCCATTTCGTGTTATTGAACGCGCAAAAACTTCGTGATACCCAGCACATGATGCAGCAAATACTGCTGAGCCTTGTTCATGCGCTGTACGAAGGTAATCCGCAGCCGGTTTTTGCCAATACGGAAAAATTGAACGATGCTGTGGAAGAGCTGCGTCAGTTGCTCGATAACCACCATGACCTGAAGGTTGTGGAAACACCAATCTATGGTTATGTGTGGCTGAACATGGAAACGGCACATCAGCTTGAGTTGCTATCGAATCTGATTTGCCGGGCCTTGCGCAAATAATTCCTGAACTTCAGAATCATCTTGCTGCTGCTTCGATTCAGCAAGGATAAAGGGTATGATAGTGAAAAGGGATAAAAGCATTGTCATCTGCGGCAGCTATGAGTAATGTTGGCCCTAACGAATAGCGGTTGCTTAAACGAATCCGACTCTCACATTATCAGGGGTATAAAAATGGAAACTACCAAGCCTTCATTCCAGGACGTACTGGAATTTGTTCGTCTGTTCCGTCGTAAGAACAAACTGCAACGTGAAATTCAGGACGTTGAGAAAAAGATCCGTGACAACCAGAAGCGCGTCCTGTTGCTGGACAACCTGAGCGATTACATCAAGCCAGGGATGAGCGTTGAAGCAATCCAGGGCATCATCGCCAGCATGAAAAGTGACTATGAAGATCGCGTTGACGATTACATCATCAAAAATGCCGAGCTCTCCAAAGAACGCCGCGATATCTCCAAAAAGCTGAAAGCTATGGGCGAAATGAAAAACGGCGAAGCGAAGTAATTCCTGTTTTATTCAATGAGGGTTGCCCGGCAACCCTCATTGCTCATTGATTCTTATCTGTTATCACCGTCATCATTCTCATCTGAGAACCTATCGAAATTAGCGACAGCCTTCTTCTGTATGCAGCAAGGCAAAAAGTTCTGTAACTCCATTGTTTTTAACCGCACTGGTTACTAACACGTTGTGCGCTCCAGCTTCCCGTAACCAACATTTCACCAAAGATATTTGTTCCATACTGGCTAAATCTGCTTTGGTTACTACTCCAATGACCGGGCGATTCATTGACGAGGTAAAGCCTGGCGAAAAAGGTGACCACGGTGCGTCCGCATTAAGTACCAGCGCGATAATGTCTGCTTCGCAGGCACTGACCAACAATGCACTGTAAAGGCTGCGGTTTTCGAGGTATTCGCCAGGTGTATCAATGGTGGCCGGGGACCAGACGATAGCCTGCGTTTTCTGATAATAAATATTTTCGCCACGCAGACATTGCGTGAGTGACGTTTTTCCGCACTGGCTGGGGCCGATAAGCATCATACGTTGCATAACGTCAGGTCCGCGTAATGGGGCAGGCGGTAAAGCGCATCATTTCACCCAGCGTACGGGTAACCTGGCTAAGTGCATATTCAATGGCAGAAACATCACCAGTCAGCACTACGGCACCGGTAAAACGATCAAGAAAACCGATCTCTACAGCGCCTGATTTTGTGGCGATATCGCATGCGATGATAGATGCTTCGCTGGGGGTAATCGTCAGAATGCCAATAGCAGAAACGGTGTCTGGTAAACCCAATTTCTTAAACAGATCCTTCCCAGGATTGGCGATGACATGTGCCAGCGTGACCTGCTTACCAGGGACATATTCCTGAATCATCCGTTCAGTTGTGTGCTGAGTTGTCATTATCCCTCCACCATCTGACGCCACATGGCTTCATGTGGACGGGCAATCACCGACCGATAGACCAACAAACCTTTTTCTCCCGCACGCTCGCTGGCGACAGAGACCGCGTTATTAACATCTGAAATATCGCCAGCAACCACCATGTAGCATTTTCCGCCAATGCCAAAAGCCATATGCACGCGAACGAGAATGACATTCGCAGCTTTGACAGCACAATCGGCAGCGTCAATGCAGGCAGCGACACTCCAGGTTTCGACTACGCCGACAGCCCGGTGCTGCTCAACATGGTTCAGTCCGCTGATTGCAGAAAGGAGACTGGGATGAATATTCGGCAGGACAAGACTGTCGACCAGCATTTCACCAGCAAGGGAAGCACCGCTGTTGATGGCCTGTTGCACCGCACCCACATCGCCACCGAGCATCAGCAGAAATTTTCCGGGACATAGCGTTTTGCTGACCAGTAACTCAACGTTTGCGCTTTTCAGCATGGCGTCGCCGGTTTCCATCCCTTTCGCGATACTGCTAAGTTCTAAAATACCTACCGCTTTCGACATCGTTAACCTCTCACAAGCGTAATTGCGTTTTCTGTCACATCGCTGACCATGCCATCAATACTGGCATGAATGGGGGCACCTAATGTGCCGTGTGGAATTTGACCTACACATTGCCCATGAACGACGCGATCGCCTTTTTGTACACACGCAATTGCGCTGGCACCGATGTGCTGGCGTAACAATAACGTCACTTTTTCGGTCTGAGGCACCTGTTCAGACAATGGCGCATCCTGATACCACGGGGTTAAGCCAAGTCTGGTTACCAGCCGTTTTACGGGAATCAGTCGATAATTTGCCATGGGATCAGCAGGGTTTAAGGCACCTTCGTAGCGGAGATTTTGTGCGCGTAATTCCTGCTTAAGCAGGCGGTTTATGCGCATTGGTGAAATTCCTACCGGACAGGCGACGCTGGCGCAGACGTTGCACTCCGAACAGGTGAGCGCCGTCAGTAACAGTTGTGGCGTAGCGAGCTGTTGGTAGTTAACCGCACGTACTAATAAATGGGGGGCCAGTTCGTGACCGACTAAATGACGTGGGCAGAGATCGGTACACAAGCGGCATTGCTCACAAACAGTTTTCGCGACGGCAAGTACGCTGCGGTCATTCTGCATTCGACGTTGGATCAGTGAATGAGAGTTGGGTAAAACCAGCAATCCGCCAGTGGTTTTGCTGACGGGGGTGTCGAGCGATGTGATCAAACTTCCCATCATCGGCCCGCCATTGATAAAACCAGGCGCATCTACTGTTGCGCCGCCCGCCAGCGCCAGGACTTCACGTAAAGACATGCCGATGGGGACGGTTACCGTTATTGGTTTCGCCACTGCACCATTAATAGTGAGTGTGCGGCGCGTCACTGGATACTGTTGCTCGACGGCTCTGGCAATATTAAGTACGGTTTGAACATTATTGACCACCACACCGACGCTAACGGGTAATGCAGCGGGTGGAACGCGGCGACCAGTTGCCATCCAGATGGTCAGCACTTCGTCTCCTGCGGGGTAAACATCGGGCAAAATATGTAGGCGGATATCCGGTGGTAACAGTGGTGTGAGTGCGTTTATTGCCCGTTGATATTTCTCTTTCAGCGCGATGATTCCGCTACTGGCCCCGGTGGCTTTCATAGCATAGTGAACACCGCGAAGCAGGCGGCTGGCTTGCTGCACCATTAACTGTTGATCCACTTTCAACATTGGTTCGCATTCCGCCGCATTCACCAGGAACGTGTCAACACGCGCTTGTAGCTTAATATGGGTTGGAAAACCTGCGCCGCCAGCACCCACGACACCTGCTGCTTGTACTCGCTCGCGGATGGTCTGGTCGTCGCAGGAGGTTAACTCGACGTTCATAACAACTCCTCGAGCAGTTCTGCAATCGCGGAGGCATCAGCCGCACGCGGGTTGGTACGCAACGTTGCATCCGCCAGCGCTGCCTGAACCATATCTGGTATGCGTATTGACCATTCTGCTTTTTTTTCTTTCAGCGCATTGGCAAGAGTTGGCAGCGTACAGGTTGTTTTAAGCTGTTCAATATGTTGAATAAGTGCATTCAGGCTGGCGGTGTCATTGGCGTTGTCCGGGCATAAATGGCACTTTTTCGCCAGCCGGGCGTAGCGTTTGGCTGCGCGCGGATCGCCAGCATTAAAGCGGATTACCGCCGTGAGCAGGAGCGCATTCGCCAGGCCGTGCGGCAGATGAAACTGTCCGCCGAGTTGATGAGCAAGTGCATGGTTTAAACCGAGTCCGGCCTGGCTAAAGGCTATTCCTGCAAGCGTCGATGCATTATGCATTTTGCCACGGGTGGCAAGACAATCGCCTTTCTTCACTGCAGTGGGCAGGTATTGAAAAACAATTTGCACGGCTTTTTCGACCAGTGCATCCGTGAAGTCGCTGGCGCGGGGAGAAACATAAGCTTCAAGCGCATGGGTTAAAACATCCATCCCGGTATTGGCCGTTATCGCTGGTGGCACGCTGACGACCAAAGATGGATCAAGGATCGCGATATCCGGATAAAGTGCATTATCGAAAAGGGGATATTTAATCCCTTTCTCAGGATCGCTGATGACACAAGCACTGGTCACTTCGGAACCGGTACCGCTGGTGGTAGGAATGGCTACGCAGGTTTCAATTTCAATGCCACACTGGCGACCGAACCAGACAATCGCTTTTGCGGCGTCCAGGGCAGAACCGCCGCCAAAACCGATAACCACATCCGGGCGTAAAGTCTGCATTTGCGCAATGCCTTTCACCACGGTCTGGATAGTTGGGTCGGGCGTTATTTCGCTAAAAATACTGAGACGATTACTGTCGGGCAGCGCCTGATGCAACGTGTCAATGAGTGGTGAGTGTGCCAGAAAGACGTCGCAAATAATCCAGATGTGCCTATTCGTGAAACGGCTCAGTATGTTGAGACTTCCCGTTCCGCTGTATAAACGCGTCTGCAGTGAAAAAGTTTTCATTTCCGTTTCTCTAGCGAATGGAAAAGCCGCTGGTTAACACGCAGCGTCGTGAGCGGGCAAAAGTCCGTGCTGACGTTGTACCCTCTCCGGTCGGTGTTGCAATGGTAAAGGTCGTAAAGCCTTCGCCGCCGACGCCAATACCCGCCCAGGAGGGGCCGTTTTTGACAAAGATTGAGGTTTGCATAACGCGCGCGGCAAGGTTGAGCCGTGAGACGTTCTGCGAGTGCATAATTGCCGTGTGGTGCAAGCCGTCTTCCACTTTCAACGCCAGGGCGAGAGCGCTGTCAAAATCGTTGACCTTCACAATGGGCAGCATTGGCATCAGTTGTTCACACGTAACCCAACTATCATCGGCGTCAACAACAGCAATCAGTAGGCGCGGCGCTTTTGCGGGCAAAGGGAGGCCCGCTGCTTCCAGCAAGGCTGATGGGCTTTTCCCAACCAGTTTTTTGTTGGCGCTACCGTCTGGCAGGCAAATTGCACGCAATTTCTCCGTTTGTTCATGGTTAAGAAGAAGTGCGCCAAAGCTTTGCATCTGTTGAATTAAATAATCTGCCACTGACGCCACGACAATCAGGCTTTTTTCAGCGATACACGGTAGGTTGTAATCAAATGAAGCGCCGTTGATGATGTCCTCGGCGGCTTTCACAATATCCGCTGTTTCATCGACGATACACGGAGGGTTACCCGCTCCGGCACCAATCACTTTCTTGCCACTTTTCATTCCCATGGCGACGATCCCCGGGCCGCCGGTAATCGCCAGAACGCTGACTTTAGGGTGCGCCATCATCTGTTCGGTGGCAGCAAAGGTCGGTTCAGATACGGTAACGATCAGGTTATGAATGCCACTACAGCGAAACGCGATGTCTTCGATTGTGGTAATCAGTTTTAACGAAACGTATTTGGCTCCCGGGTGTGGACTGAAGTAGACGCTATTACCTGCTGCCAGCATGCTGATGCTGTTGTTAATGATGGTTTCCGTGGGGTTGGTGCTTGGCGTGACCGAGCCAATAACCCCAAACGGGGAGTATTCAAACAAAACCATGCCACCATCACCGGTTAGTGCAGTGGTGGTTAAATCTTCAATTCCTGGCGTATTATTGAGTGCTGCTTTGTTCTTTAGGTACTTATCCTCTTTATTTCCCATCCCTGTTTCACTGGCGCTTTCTTCTGCCAGTTCGGTAAGGCGGGGCATTAATTCTTCGCGAATGGCGCTGATAATGGCGCTACGGGTTTTAAGCGGGCACTGTTGAAAGCGTAAAAAGGCCTGGTGTGCTGCGCAGACCGCTTCATCAACAGTCTGGAAAATAGCGTTTCTTTGCATTCGTGGTGTAGCGGGGACAAGTTGTTCACGCAGAATATTGCGGATCAGTGTTTCTAATTCAGAGTTATTCATTGGTTTACTCCCACGTTAATTGCCGCCATTGCGCTTTGGGCAATATCCATGTCTTGTTCAACGCTACCGCCGCTGATGCCAAGCCCGCCAAGCAATTTTCCGTCACGCCAGAGGGGGAAGCCGCCACCAAAAGTGACGACTTTGCCTTGCATATGGCTTTCGAGCCCGTAAAGCGGCGCGCCGGGTTGCACGGTATCAGCAAGTTTGTGGGTTGCCGTTTTCATCGCCACGGCGGTCCAGGCTTTTTTCGGTGCCAGTTCACTACTGACCAACAGGGCATCAGGCATCCGCCAGGTAACACTTTCTGTTCCGTTGGCATCAACAATGCTGATGACAACGGGAATATGCAGTTCATCTGCGCGCATTGCCGCACTACGAATGAGCTGGTGAAGATCCTGAAAAGTGAGCGGCATTGTGCGTTCCTTCAATGCTGGTGTGTGGTTGGCTTCGTGATAACGTTTTGTGATTTCCTGAATCATCAGGTTTTGATGAGCAACGTTGTCTTCCACGCGGGCGAGGGCATACAGGCAATCGGAAAGTCGGTTGATATAGTGCAGCAAAACATTCCGGATGGTGGTTTCCGTTGTCAGTTCAACCAGACGTCTTTCAGCCCGTCGAGCCACCGTGCGGGCGAAATGCATGCGGCTTGCGGCTTCACATCGACCAGGCAGAATGAAGCTGTGAACCGGGGGGACGGCGTTCATTGCGCTATCGATCGCGTTTTCCAGCGCGGCAATTTCTTCCGTACCGATGTAACGCTGCTGCGCTGACGGCTGTTCGCTTTCACTGGCGAGTTCGGCGCTAAACCAAAATATCTGTTGTTGAATGGCTTCCAGTAAGATGCGATGGCTTTCGATGGCGGTGGCGCAATAACACAGACTGAGTGTCGCGTTCAGTTCATCCAGCGTGCCATAGGTTTCGACACGTAGATGAGTTTTGCTGACGCGCTGTCCGGTAAATAAAGACGTACTTCCTGAATCACCTGTTCGGGTATAAATTGCCATCTTTCAACTCCTTAGCGTGAAAGCGTATCGACAATGCCGACCACTGCCAGGTCGATGGCTTCGTTAGGGCCGGAAAACACATGTCTGGCGCTGGAACCACTGCTGAGGAGTACCAACTCACCAACGCCTGCGCCGACTGAATCAACGGCAACTTCGTCGCCGGTTAATGGCGTGAGAGGCAGTTCGCCGTCAGCACTGACCCGGCGAACCAGCAGCAGTTTTTTCCCGATCAGAGAAGGTGATTTTTGCGTGGATACTACCGCGCCAGTGACTCGAGCCAGATGCATAGGTTACTCCTGCCTGATTAACTGAATATTTCGGGTAATTGCCGCTTCACGAGCCAGTGCGGTCACACAACATTTTCGCTGTAACACCAGTATTCCCGAGCTTAACTGTGCAATATCGGCATAACTTAAAAGTCGATCACGATGAAGGTAGATCGGTTGCCCTTGCTCGTCGCACCAGCTTAGCGGTAGACGGGCGAGAGTCTTCAATTCAATGGCGTTCAGGAAATGACGCTGCAACGACAATTGAATGTGCAATCCCCAGGCTAACGCTTCGTGTATCTGAATTGCTGCTCGATCTGACGTTTCGTTCCCCGCAAGTTGTCGCAGCAGCGGCAGATCGACATATCGGATTTGTAATGATGCATACTGATGAACTATCTCTTGAACGCTGGCGTCTCGCAGTTGAAAAACAGTCAGCACGAGTGTTTTTCCCGCACGTTGTTTAAGGCGAAAAACCACTTCGTCAACAATACGTTGCATCAGCATGTTATTCATGGCACTGACACCAGTGTGGCAAAAACGTCAGGGCTATCAGCCCCTGCGGCGTTGGCTTCATCGGTATCAATATGCATTTCAAGACGCATATCCGGAGAGACGCGAACAGCGACGTTTTCGAATATCAGTCGTCGCTCATCACCTTTAATGGCAACCGCCACTTTATCGCCATGCGTAACGCCATAAATCAGGGCATCCAGCGGAGACATATGAATATGCCGTTGTGCGACAATGACGCCAGATGTGATCTCCAGTTCCGCAAATGGGCTTATCAAACGAATCCCTGGAGTGCCGCTGAGATCGCCTGACATGCGTAGCGGGGCGGTGATCCCTAACGTTCTGGCGTCCGTACGGGAAATTTCCACCTGGCTTGCATTGCGTAGCGGCCCCAACAAGCGAACGTTGTGCAATTTACCTTTTGGTCCCTCCAGCGTAACAACCTGTTCAGCAGCGAATTGGCCTGGTTGCATTAACAGCTTTTTCTCGCTAATCGGTTGTTCAGGAAAAAGACGCAAATAATCCGCTGTTGAAAGATGAATATGACGACTGGAAACACCCAGAGGGATAGGGCGCTCGCGCATCTCATCCAGAATCTGGCTCACTGTTTCCTGCAAGGTTTGTTTATCCACTGTTACTCCCCTCGCTTATTGGCGTGCAGGCAAAGTGAGCGGGGCTCACCTTTTTGCCGCTGACATGCCGGGTCAAGACACAAATTACAACTGATAATCTCTGAGATGACGGTTGTTGCTGGTGTTTCGCTTGTTTCAACCGTCACAGTCAATGCTTCAGTTGTGTGGGGCAGAATGCCGTCTCCCGGACGGGCAATCACTTTGTGTGCGACGAGGCCATTTCGCTGTCCGGCGAAACTGGCTCCCGTCGCGATCGCCGCATTAACCGAGGCGACGTCACCGGTGATTTTGATGAGCGTCCAGCCTGAGCCATTGGTCTTCTCAAGGCCAACCAGCGTGATGGACGCGGCTTTTGCCATAGCATCTGCGCAACTGATGGCGAGTGCCAGACCACTGACTTCAAGTAATCCCAGTGATTGCTTCACGCTGTGCTCCTTAGCGAATGGGGTTATGCTGATTTAGGTAAAATAGCCTCAACATCACTGTGTGGGCGCGGGATGACATGGCAGGATTTCACTTCGCCAACGGCGCTTGCGGCGGCGCTTCCTGCATCAACGGCGGCTTTTACTGCGCCAACATCGCCACGGACCATCACCGTAATCAGACCCGAACCAATCTTTTCATAGCCAACCAGCTGCACGTTGGCGGATTTAACCATGGCATCTGCAGCTTCAATTGCGCCAACTAACCCTTTTGTTTCAACCAGTCCTAGTGCGTTGTTCATACTGCGTTTCTCCTGTGGATTATGAGTGGAGTTCCCGGAAGGGAATCCCTTTTACCAGGCGGGCAGCGTTAGTGCCGATGCTGCGCCTGGCATGGTTATCTTGTTGATACATCAGCGTAAACAGTGGCGCTGATGCCGGTAAGTTTTTGTAATGCACAATCAGTTTTTCCTGATCGCAGGCAATGCCAACCAACAGGGGAGATTGACGAGCAGCCAGCCAGGCGCTATCGATAACTTCACCTGACGGAATGTGTTGAATGCGAAAGGGAATACCTTCCTCTTCAATGCCAAGAAGCACTTCATCCCATGTAGTGATACAGTCACCGATCTCCATGACAACGATGGCTGGTGCACGCTCTTTACTTTCCATGAATCGACTCCTTGTGCCAGGCGATGAGGAGCCCAGTAGCTACCGCATTGCGCGGACCTTCGCTACCACGGATATTCCCCCGCCCGGCGACCAGTCGATAATGTGCCAGCGCGTCGGTGACCAATTGCGGTACTTCGAAATCCAGCGAAGAGCCACCTACCAGAACGACGAACGGAATGTCGCGAATATTTCCGGCAGGGCTTACCTGACGCAGCGCACGCAGGGCATTAGTTACGAAGACACGCTCTTTCGCACTGCGACGGACAGCGCGTACTTTTTCCAGCGTCATATCACCGGGAATAGGCACCAGTTCGTCAGGTTTCACCACACAAACGCGGGCAAATACATGAGGGGATAGGGGAGTAGGGAAGAACTGAACGCTGCCATCTTCATGGCGTAAGTGGAACAGGCTTTCTACTTTTGCCAACGGGTACTTTTTGATTTCTTCTGCCAGATAACGATCATTTAAGCCCAGCTCACGAGCGATAATCATCGTTACCATGTCGCCCGCTCCCGCAAGGTGAGTGGCAACTATTTCCCCTTTCTGATTGATGATGGAGGCATCGGTAGAGCCTGCACCTAAGTCCAGAATTGCCAGTGGACGTATCGTTCCAGGGGTAGTCAAGGCCCCCTGAATGGCGGCTTCTGCTTCTGCGCCTCCGACCTGAACATCAACATGCAGTTTTTGCTTAATTTCACTGGCGATCATCGCCATTTGCAGACGGTCGGATTTCACCATAGAGGCAATACCCACAGCCTGTTCCAGTGAAAATTCACCTGCCAGACCACCGGTTACGTTGACGGGGACAGAGGTATCTATCGCCAGCAAATCCTGAATAAAAATTTCGTTGCTGGGTTTGTTGGTCAGTTCAGCCATGGTCTGGCGAACATGTTCCAGCATTCCGCCGATGTTGGAGCCAGGTTCTCCCGTCACGTTTTCCAGTTTTGGGCACTCACCGACCGCTTTCATAATGGCATCGGCACCAGCAGCTACATCAACCCGCGTTGTGCGCCCGGCAGAAAGCAGTTCGATATTTCCGGCGGGTATCAAACGGGCTTTAACGTCGCCAGAAGGCGTTTTCACTACCACTGCTGAACGGTTGCCGATTAGCGCCCGCGCGACAGGAACAATATTTTTAGTCTCTTCAGCATTGAGGGCGAAAACGGTGGCAATCCCATACGGGTTAGACAGGGTTTCGATAACTTTCCCGGGAACGGCAACTTCAATTGCAGCCAGCATGCCGAGCGGAATACGATCGATGTAGAGGACTTCATCAACAATAGGTAGAGGAATTTCCAGGCGGTTATTGACCAGTACGCCATCGTCGCGTTGCAGAATAACGCCAGTCAGCTGATATCCGGCTCGTACGGAGGCGTTTATCATCGTTGCGATATCGGCAAAATCAAATGCC
>ENA-UESL01000145-UESL01000145.1-human-gut-metagenome-genome-assembly--contig:-NODE-145-length-43906-cov-67.067330_pt1 | contig 43906 bp, 46 predicted proteins | sample MGYA00243008_ERZ508009 | MGnify/ENA primary metagenome ERZ508009 (study PRJEB26167, sample SAMN06115396) | human gut metagenome | host: Homo sapiens | place: China:Guangxi | collected 2016-06-08...
CTGCCACGCGCGGAATTGGCTGGGTGGGTCTCGTCACCAAGAAACAAGCACAGAGCATCCACACTTACAGTTGGACTTAGTGAGTACCCATCGTTTGTTGTTTTGAGGAAAACAGTCCCCTCCTTACCAGACCCTATAAATCCACAACCTTTTCTAATAACAAGACTTATTGATGATTCAATATTTCCATACGGGAGCGTCATGAAAGTCCTGTTATCCACCCAGTAAGAGTATATGCGCTCAAGAGCCTCCTTGTTGTCTGTTTGCCCATCAGGTTTAACTCCGAAAAATTCAGCAGATGGAAGTCCTGAATATATCCTCTTCCATGCGATATCGCCTGACGTTGGAATTATGATTATTCCTCCATCATCAACGAGATTTGCTTTATTGACGGCCTGAAAAATACCACCGCCATAATGAATGTCTTCAACACTAGTACTTGCTGCTGACACGACATACACAACATCACCGACTGCTTTAGGCGGGAAAGCGCGAAGTTCAGTGAGATTCAAGAATCTGCCAATTGCATTAAAACCGTCCTTTCCCTGTGTTTTTTCTAACTCTGTCAACGCTTCATCAACGGTCTTTTCACCATAGCCGATTCGACTTGAGCCGGTCGGCTTAGCTAGCTCAATGAGAACATCAGCAGCAGAACCAGACTCTGGCAATAGCATAATCGGATTGCCATTATCGTCCATGCCGACAATTTTATTTTTTCGCTGCTCGATGCCCGGCAGAATTGGTATTGCTTCTGGTGTTCTTAGGGTGTGGCCAAGGTTCGTATTGGCCAGGTTATCAACATAGCTTTTTGTCGCTGCATCCTGAGGGCGTGACGGGTCACGAAGGTTTCGGATGTAATATCCCATCGCGTCATAGAAGTTAGCGACAAAAGACGGCCTGCGCAGGGCCAAACTGAAGCGACTAAACGTTTGCTGAACAAGCATTGTCAATTTATCAAACGCATTTTCATGCACTTCAGCGAAGAATTTTCCCTGATTGCGCAAATCGGTCTCTTGTGTAACTGGCAACTCACGAGAAATGGATATTTGATATCCATTTGTAAGTGCAGCCATCAGTATTACATTTCCACCAGAATACCCACCAGCACCCGTAACTGTGTAATCAGTGTCAAGAACCAGTTCTGTGATGTTCTCGTCCAGGTCAGCAACCTGCACAACCAGATCAGACTTCTTAAAAATTCTGAATGTGTAAGGGAATGAAGTCGTGACCCCGTTCCCGATGTAGTCATTGTGGTCAACTTCGGTTGAGACCGTCATGTAAGTATCTCCAGGTTGCTTATGCGCCCGGCGCGCATGCACTCTGGATCATTCTATTACCCAATAAACCTTATATGAATCGTTTAGGTATTAATCAGTTGCTTTATTACCTTACAGGTAATTTGCATTTCATGCTGGATAGTCCTGATATCTTCTGCTACTGTATGTTTATACAGTGATTGCATGGAGAAGAAGAGATGCAACGGCAGTATCACCATCCGCTGGAAGAAGGATTTGAGGAAAGAATACACACGCCGATAGGCGTTAGGTCCCTGGTGGAGGACTCGCATCTGATGAAGTTGCTGCGGGAACTCGATAAAGATGGCTTCAATGTTGACGGGCCATTAGCTGAACTGGTTGCGCTTGTGAATTACGTGACAAGTTCTCAAATGACAATGCAGGATCTGCAAACGCATCTCGATTACTGTGCAGAACAGTTACGAAAACAAACCACATAAGATTGAAATAACCTACACAATGCGTTTATTATTACCTTTACGGTAAATTTACAACGCAAAATACTTGTGCCATAGTGATCAGGCACTGGCAAAATCCAGTGCCGGGATTGGTCTCCCGGATTAACTAAGTGGCGCATACCACGCCAGACGTGGTTTTTTTATGCGCGTAGCACAGCCTCATCCGAATTATGGTGGGCTGGGCGGGGGTCCGAAAGGACGCCGGTACCACTTAGGCCGGTAAGACCAACTCCGTTCAGTTCACCACCAATCTGATTGGTCTCAGTGGTGGTGATAAAAATCACTAAGTGGAGATAACCACCATGGCTAATTCTCAAACCGCAGTCTTTAAGTTCGAATCTGATAACCCTATCCGATCAGTCATCGTCGCTGGCGAACCATGGTTTGTAGCCCAGGACGTTTGCACTGCGCTACGAATCCAGAACGTCACCCAAGCACTCGAAAAACTTGATGATGATGAAAGGTCTATGTTCAACATAGGGCATGAACATCGTGCAATTTTTGATAGCCGAGTAAAAGAGATAAACATCATCTCCGAGTCCGGCCTCTACACTCTGATCCTGCGCTGCCGCGATGCGGTTACTCCAGGCACTATCCCCTACCGTTTCAGAAAATGGGTAACTGGTGAAGTGCTCCCGCAGATCCGCCGCACCGGTCGCTACGTTCGTGAGGAATTATCTCCGGCAGACAAAGCGCAAAAGGTTGTGGCCAGCTTCATGCCCGCCATTCTTGAAGCAATGAAGACGGGAGAAAAGCAGGAATACAGCGCCCCACTCAAGCCGAACTACCGTGAGCACATCCATTCACCTGAAGGTGTTCTTGGCCTGTCTGAGCACTCCCTGATGATGAACCTGCTGCGCCAGTTAGATAGCGACGGACATGACGTTGAAGGTGCTGTAGCTGAGTTCACAGCGATGGTGAGTTACATTGTCGGAGCCAGTAAGTGCCTGCGCGATATCCAGACTCATGCGCAGTACATCAACAGCATGGCTGGTAAGTTCTGATAAGAGAAAGGCCGCTTCGGCGGCCTTTGTGACATGTCACGCTACACAGTTATTTCCTCTCCACGATACATTCTTGATTACTTTATCTTCACCAAACTCTACATAAATTGTGCAACTAACATTTACAGAGTACCCGCCAGTTGAATATGAATTTGTCGTAGAATAAACACTGTTTCCTATGATATTTGCATTGGTGTTATAGGTAGTGCTCTGAGGTATATAGATAGAGCCAGAGTTGCCATACACATAAACTTTATTTCCATCAGGCGATGTCAGTTCACCGTCAGGGTAACCCCATTGCTGAATCATTGATTGAATGGGCAGTCCACGCCATGTGATCATGTTACGTTCAAACTGTGCCGCTGTCTGACAACCAACAAGAAGAATAATCCCTAAAGCAAGAATTAATTTTTTCATTCTATATCCTTATTGTGGTGTAACGTCCTGAGGTCGCCACCAATATGTCTGGTTAAATTCTTTCTTCGAACGCTGTTCCAGCTTACGCAGATACCCAGGGGAAAAATACTCCTGCATCTGGTTAAAGATCATATGATCAACCGCAGCTTTCAGGTACCAGATATTAGCACCAGGCGTCAGACCTTTACCAAGCTTAACCAGATCGCCTCCAGTTTGCTCGCTCTTACCTTCTACCGCATTCAGCGGGATGCCCTGCCCGATCTTAATGACATCATCTACGAGACCAGCCACCGGCCCTAGCATTGAAGCCAGCGCGCCGCTACCGTACCTGGTGTGATCCGACAAAAGGAAATCACCATACAGGCCAAGCCCGCCACCTTTCAACAATGCGCCAAGCCAGAATTTCGCGGCATCCTTACCTGCCATATCCCGCGGATTACGGCCTGATGCCATGTCGTTCAATTGTTGAGAAAGCGCGCCAAGCATAGTAGTGCTGGCAATAAATGCCGCAATGTAAGCCGCACGTCCACCAGCTGATGGCATTCCCATAGCACGATGCCAGTGACGCATAACCACCGAAATTGGAAAAGATTTAAACAAAAAAACACTGCGCGTCAATTCCCCTTTCCAGGTTCCGCGCTGAATGCCTGATCCTGTAAACACCTGTTCGCGTACGCCTGGCGTAATGACTGCCATATCAACTTCTTCAGTCACCGCTCCGAGCAGCTTACGCATAGCCTCGAATTTTACACGCTCTGGTGCACCAAGGTGCTGCACGGCAGGATCAGGTATACGCATGATACTTTCCGGCGTCAGCATCGTATTGTTGCCTTTACCCCAGTCTTCCTGCTGAGCCAGTTTCCACACGATCCAGTCTGTATCGGTGATCCCTTTACTTTTCAGAATGCGAAAATCGTCATTAGACAGGCTTTTCAGATCCGGCGTTCTGGTGACAACATCACCAAGACTACCCATCATAGTGACACCGTAGGCACGCTTGTGCGCGTCGGACCACGCAGTTAATCCACTGGCGCGCATAACCGCAGTTGCAGCCCACCGGGAGACAGACGGCCCCATATTATCCATCGCCCAGCGGTTAACGCTGCCGAGCAGTGATTCCATTGCCAAGCCAGCACGACGTGCCCTAGCAAGCTCAGTGCGATTCGTTGGGTCCATAGCTTCAAGCTGGTTACGGAATAGCTGATTCATCGGAAGGTTGGTAACCTTCGCTGACAGGTACATGGTTCCAAGATCAGAGAACGATGACAACAGTGCGGAACCGAGACGACTGGCAACCATCCAGTTGCGGATGTTATCCGACCAGCGAGCAATATGCGGGTTTGCAACAGGCTGAGTTTTTCCAGAAATAAAGTTATACAGGTTCTCAGTATTGTTTGCCTGGCGCTCTATGCGACCGGTATCCTGCGGGTTAGCAGTAGCTGTCTCTGATTTCGTCTGATCCAGCAGTGATCGGAACACATGATCCGGGTTTGGTCCGTAGGTTTCCACCAGCGCAATATCTTTACTGATACCTTCCAGGTGCCCTACCATAATTTCCCAGAGTGACCGGTCGCCGTACATCTGCTGGTACTGAAGGTATGAATCAGCGTCTTTAAAGTGGATCTGGCGTGAGGCGTTGCCACGGTTTGCCCGCGCACCGGAAATACGCATACCGGTATCAGTGAGTTTATTCAGGCCACCTGTGGCAATCGTGTTATAGGCTTCACCGAGAAAAGCTGATAACTCAGTATCATTCATCAACTGGCCGTCGGCGCGTGTGTAATATTTGCGATCGAGTTTACCAATCACATCACTTACCCACTTATCCTTTGTTACTGCGCCAACCTTTTCCATCGAGTGATGTTGTGGAATACCCCAGTTTTCCAGATATCCGATATCGCCACCGGCATCATTGAAACGGCGGCGCAGTAGTTCAGTAACCTCGCCCCAGGCTTTCGCCCCTTTCATGGCTTTCGCATTGCCGGTTTTCTGTCCGCGCATTTCAAAGACAAGATCTCTAACACCAGCCTCATCTTCAAACAGACCGAAGAAACGAGGATCAACAGCCTCGAACGCCTCCTGTAACTGGCTTAATGCGTAATCACGTGTCGCTTTCGTGCGTGACTCAACAGACAGAAAGTTTGATTTCCCGTCAGCGCTGAAGGCGATCGTGCGGTTGAGTGCACCTAGCTTTCCGTCAGCACCCTGATAACTGTTAATGAAGTTGTCCAGGCGCTGACGCGCTGCGATGGTAAGCGCAACACGGCGTTTTTTCAGTGCCGCCTCTCGCTGCAACTCTTCAGCGGCCAGTTGCCCGGCGCGGCGCAGGCGTTCAGCATCAGTAAGTTGACGCCATGACATCGGATCGTCACGGGCCATAGATCGCATATTGCGGTAAATGCGGTCTTCTATATTCTGTATTTCTCGGGCTGTAAGAGTGCGCTGTGCTGCCTGTTGCACGGCCTGAATACATTCCTGTCTCATTCAATTATCCTCTCAAGAAACACGCTACAGCCACGTCAAAAAGGCTGGAATCCTGTATTGCCTGCTCATTCTCTCTGCTCGCTTCGTCCAGCACTTCCCGAGCGCTTCTCGACTGCGGGTTTCCTTCATCATCCAGGACGGTGATCATCATGTCAGGAGACTCAACCAGTGAATCTTCAGCGATACGAAGATCCATGTCTCCTGCCTGTTCAGCCGTTGGCCTTTGCTCTGCCTGCTGCAATATGGCACCAGGTTCAAAAGGTGCAGCCTCGTCAGGAGTCCGCACTTCTGCTGTTTTATAGAATGACATGGCCTGTGCGTTAAGATCGCTTTCTGCCTGCTGGCGTCTGGCTAATTCAGCCCGCGCTTCAAAGTTAACCCCTCCCTCAACATTCGCCGCCAGATTATCCTTTGCCGTCTGTAGTCTGACCGACTCGTCATTGATACGCTGGTCAATATCACGCAGCCTTTCCTGACGAGCTGCACGTGAACGTGATAATTCACGTCCGCTGCCTGAAGGTTGTTCGTTCAGGACTCCGGAGCGTTCCTGGTTGAGTGTTTCAATGGATCTCTCGATGCCAGAGATATCAGTATGCAACTGATTAACCTGCTCAACGTCTAAAGCCTGAGCCGCTTGCTGTTCCAGCGCTCTGGTATCAACAGCTATCTGAGTGCTTCCTTCTTCAGAGCGATACAGGGTTTCATCTATGGCCTGAGAAATAATGTTTCTCCTCCCAGGAATATCGCTAAATGATGCTGGTTCGGCAATGCTGGCCACATCAACTGCACGACCCTGGCTTACATCGTTCATTGCTTTCTGTAGTGCCTGTATATGCGCATCACGTGACAGGACATTAACCGGAACACCAGGAGCAACATCAATCTCAGCGTGATGTGAGGCATTGGCTGCCAGCGCTGCATCCACCTCAGCCGGGGAAAATTCAGGAGTTGCAGCGCTCTCACCGCGGGCGTTCAGGAACCTACCTACACCACCAAATGCCACACCAAGAACCGCATCGATGGCGATAGACTGGCGATCAAACACATCGTACTGAGCCGCCATTTCGTTATAACCGCCATCACGCAGCGTCTTTGCAGTAAGTCCGCGCTGGGCCATCCCAAAGGCAATGTTAGTTCCGGCTGCGTATGCGATATCTGGAGCTGCACGAACAGCAGTAGCTGCAACATTACGTACTGCACTTTCACCTGTCCTCGCCAGTTGTGCGCCAACACTTTCTGCCAGCGCCCCACCGGCACGTAAACCCAGACTCATAGGGATCAATGTGCCAGCACCAGCAGTGACACCCTGCACCAGACCAGCTTCCTGAGCAGTCCTGAAATCTACGCCCTGAGCGGTCAATTTCTCAAACTCAGAGAAGCCCTGCAGTGCAGTGACGGCAGCAGCACCACCGGCTGGACCGGCCAGCAGCGTACCAACGACAGCCTGCCCGCCCATATCGAAAAGACCATGAAGAACCTGCCCAGCAGTGCCTGTCGTCGCTGCATCAGGAGTCAGTCGCTTAACTTGCTGCTCTGCGAGTTTTCGCTGTTCGCCGATATATTCAGCCGATGTATCATTGATGGAAGTGTTTTCGTTAACAAACTTAGCGATGGGTGAAACGATCTTATCCATTCCAGCCCAAAGAAGCTGGTCTGGTTTGGCAACCAGTCCAGAGTACAGGCCCGAAACAGCAGCAGTACCTGAGTTATCGAAGAAACCGATATCGGTATTAAATCCTGCTGGATTAGATGCTGCTTCATCCAGTTGCTGATTCTGGTTAACTGCGTTGAGACCAAAGTAACTCATTGCGGGATCCCCTCTGAGAATCTCTGGCGCTGTTGGGTAAGGTCGATGACGACAGGAGTTCCATCATCTTTCAGCAAATACCCAGTTCCGAGCTTCACCAGATACTGGCTATCTCCATAGCTTTGCAGACCGTACTGGCCTGGGGGAGCTTTAATTCCTGCGCCAGTCACCTGAGTTTTCCATGCCTGATCAACTTGTTTATCAAATTGCTCGGCAGATATCCCCCAAGGCAACAGAACACTGCCCATGCCGTTATAATCGTGAACGCCACCAGTTGCTACGTTAACAGCCTGCTTCCATGTGTCACTGTCAATTTCACCAGAAACCACACCCTTCTTCGCCATCACCCCGGCGTAATAGTCCTTTGCTATCTCATAGGCCATTGATGCACCCTGCGCGTCACCGGCAAACGCATCCTTCACCATGTCAGAGAACTCTAGTCGCAGATCGTTATCCTTCGGCATTGGGATGCCCTTAGCATCATCAGTTCCTTTACGCGCCGCGGCACCGGACAGGATGGTTTGCGCTGCTGTTTCTGGTGATACAGAAACATCAGGGTTAAACCAGTTTTTCTCCGCTACCATTCCTCCTGGCTTATCCATAAGGATCCCAGCTACCGCTGCTGATGGCGCATTGGTGCTTATCTGCTGAAGCGCTGACATATATACCTGCCCGCCCCCGGTGCTCTGCCGAATGGTGTCGAGATATGCAGTCTGCTGAGAAACTGGTGCATCGCGGAAGAAAGCCCCGATCTGATTCGCCTCTTCTTTGGAAAAGAACGTCAGCGGCGTACCGTATGACTTAGCCAGATCTACAGCCTGAGAAGCCCGAAGGGCAATCGTCTGGCCGAAATTGTTCTGGTTGGTCATATCAATAGGCTTTGTTTGACCGGAAGAAAGTGAAAACTGAATTGGGTCTGCTTTACGTTGCGCAAGAACAGTACTGGCCGCAGAGACAACGGCGTCATAGGTTTGGGCGCGCGCTGCATATCCTTCGCCAGTTTCACCAGTATCTGGCTTCAGATTTTCTACTGCCGCCTGAATGCTGCTGGTCGGCATGTTGCGAAACGATCCGATGTACTGCCCGGCGATCTGCGTGTTGCGAAACTCGGTATAGCGTAGATTCCCCTCCCGCACGCCGTAGGCGGCGAGGAAGTCGTTCTGCGTAGGAGCATCAGGGAAGTCAACGCCGCGCATGTATGCTGCGCTAGCATCACGAACACGACTGTCGATATTAGTGCGATATTCTGCCTGCTGCTGCTTACGGATCTGGTCAGCCTGGCGAAGGAATGTCGCCTGGGCCTCCGGAGATGCAGCGTCAAATGCCGCGTTTCCCGTGTAACGCTTAGTGCTGGTAGGCAGCTGTGACAGACCGATAGCCGCGCTAACACCGGTAGCAAGTTGCTGATCACTGTACGGCTGGCTTCCGTTCTCATGTTGGATAATGGAGGCACACAAAGCCTTTAGTGTGTCAGGGTTTGATGCATCAAGCGGCTGGTCTGGCGTTACGCCGAGCTGAGCACATACTGCCTGGATATAAGCATCGGTGTTGTTATTGTCAGACGGAGGAGCCCAGCGATTAATGATGTCGTTTACAGTATCAATGCCCTGACGCTGATATGAAAGCAGGTTTCGACCAAGCGCCCGAATACCGTGTTCTGGAGTTTCGAATTTGGCAAAGCGACCATCATCACCGGTCTGGCCTACCCACGGATTGGTTTTGCTGTATTCCAGATTGCCGGGGTTATTGTTGCGAATACCACGGGCGCTATCACCAGAACCACCTTCTGATACTGCACGGCGTGAACCAGTAACCGTATCGCTTAACTCGCCGTTGCTCTGGATGAACTCGATCGAATTATTTGCCGACCACTGAGAAAGGGAAGCATCGGCGACCTTCTCTTTGAACTCAATCTTTTTGGCCTGAATCTGTTCAGAACTCCAGCCATGAGCGGCGCCATAATCTTCGATCTGCTGGAAAGTCTGCTGGTTGTAGAGAACATAATTGGCATTATCACCATAGGCGGCGGCAGCCAGTTTTCCGTTGTTCGCCAGAGTCGCCTGGAACTGACCTTCTTCATAGGCATTGAGTTGGCTTATCTCATGCCTGCCAGCCTGGGTGGTGAACTGAATGCGCTGCTGCTGAGCCTGCTGCATAAAACCAGCCCTGGCACCTTCCGGCAATGTCATCGCGATCTGCTCTGCCTGAGCATCGAATTGCTGTGTATAAACCTGCCCCTTGCCAAGAGCGTTCTTACCCTGCATGTTTAGCAGCCCAGTATCAGGGTTAGTCAGCAGATCGCTGGAAATCTGGCTGAGTTGTAATGAGGCATCCTGAGCCTGAGCAACATCGGCACGCTGCTTTGCCTGAGCAAAAACATCAAGTGCTTTACCGCCAACCTGCGTCAGCACATCACCGATGTTTGGCTGATCGAACGCCTGAAAACCTGGTGACTGAAATCCTCTGCTTTCTACCTGGCGACCGGTGACTGTTGGTACTGTTGGCATTTCTATGTCTCCTTATCGACCGGTTGGTGTGCCGATGGCAGCGCTGATCGGTGCCGCTTTGCTTTGAGTGAATGGTGACCACGTTCCGCCGCCCATCTGGTACGCGCCGTATGCCTGAAGAGGTGCCGTCAGCAATGTAGTGAATGCGCCCATATTCCCCTGCTTGCGTGCTGAGCTGGCCTGAGCTTTGTAGTTTTCAGCCTGAACCTGAAAGCCATACGCTTCACGCTGAGCGTTATTAACCGTAGTCAGTGCATCAAGCGCGCCAAACTGCGCTGTATCGCCAAAGATATCAAGCGCTCCACCAGTAGAAAGATCTGCGCCAGTTGCGCCCATAGTTGCCGCCTGGGTGCCAGCAGCCTGACGGTTACGACGACGAACCTCATCAGCCTGAGCATTACCACGGTTGATAGAATCCTGTGCCTGTTCCGTGGCCACTTCTGCATTTTGCTCGGCTACAGCAGACGAATACTTACCTTGCTGGTACTGGTTGTATGCTGAAACGCCACTTAATGCGACACTGGCGCCAGCGAGAGCGATAGCCGGGCTGCACATTATTTTCTCTCCATGTGGAAACGGTGAAACGGTAGGTTTTTAATGCCATATGGCTGAGGTTCATCGATGGTGAATCCCAGCCAGTGAAGCCAGATGCGCGCTGTGTGGTTGCGTGCATCAACATAATTTTCAAGATACGGGTAAACAGTCAGCATTGCATTGACCACTTTTCCGCACCGACGCAGGAATGTACGCTGGTATTTCTCCAGCGCGTCAGTGCCCACCAGCCATGGGATACCACTTCCGCCGATCATCGATGCTGGTGCTACGCCAAAGACAGTCACTACTTCACCGTTAATCAATCCGGCACAGCAAAATGTTGACGTGCGTAGACCGATCTCCAGCACGCGGCGCGGACTCCAACCGTTGGTTGCAAGAAACTCATCGATATCAGCCTGGCGAACAAGCGGAATAATGGCTTCGATATGCTCTGCTGTAGCGGGTACGATCTGAGCTTTAATCATCAGAATCCTCCGACGGTAAGGCGAGGCAATACAGCAAGAACAGAAAGCGGAAGTGGGTCAAGCTGGCGAACCTTAACGCGTCCGTTTTTATCCCAGTTGCTGTCGAGTTTCACTTCAACCTTGCCGGTAGCGTCATCAACAGGATCGTCGTAGAACTCAAATTCACGCTGCGGATACTCATACCATGTTCCGCCAGGCGTTGTTGCCCAGATTCCACGGCTCGCGTTGACCACCATCGTGACAGTAGGAATGACCTGCTTTTTATCCAGCAGCGTTTCCTGCCCGTTGATATTGATGTCCAGAGTTTCGAATTCAGCAGTGATAGGAAGTCCGATATGCACAACTGCACCTGGTGACTCCAGCGTGACTGAACCACCAGTGACAGCCTTCTGAGGCTCAACGCTGGCATCTGACAGGATGTTTACTGTCTGACCTTCGAGGTGCGACAAGCCACCGAACGTCTGGCGCGCCATCTGCCAGTTAGTTGTGGCCACATTGCGAAGCACCGGAGGAACGTTACGGTTGAAGCGCACGACAACCGCAGTATTGCTGGTCACTGAAATAATGTCGCCGCGAAGCTCTTTAGCCACCGGTTCGTTGGTGTCTGGATCTGTGCCGGTATATGGGAACTGAATCTGAGCACCTACATCAGTATTAACGAAATACGCACCACCGCTTACTGTAACCGGGTAATCAACCTGATAGCTCCAGTCACCTGTGCCACCGCTGATGGTCATTGTGCGTGATGATGTATTGCGCCCGTCGTAGCTAAGTCCGCAGTCTACAAAGAATGCGTCTTCATCATTGGTGAAAAGGCGACTTGACAGGCGTTCTATGTAACGTTTTGCCTGTCCGTTAATAGTACGGTTAACCACGAAGTAAACAGCATCCTCGCTGCCTTCACTGATTGAGCAGGTACTTTCGTATTTACCAGCGCTGGACTGCGGTGCCCAGGCGAAAACCTGCTGATCGCGCAGATACGTGAGCACCAGTAATTTACCGTCATCACGAATGCAGAAAGCGCTGCTGTACGGCACAATGCAGAATGACCAGTCAACAATGCTGTGTTTCTGGAACAGGTGGTTTGCCAGTATGGTCAGGTCAGTTCCCTGATATCCGTCAACGTCGAAAGAGTAGGCCAGATCGCGCACAACGCTGCCTTTCTCCTGGATGAACAACGCGATGTTAGCCACGGCGATAGGTGGCACGTTACTTGATCCGTTATTCCCCTGAGAACTGAACGAGAACGCCGATGGCGTGAGGACCTTATTCTGGTCCCCGGATATCGTATATTCCCCGCCAGATGTCAGAGCGACCAGGTTACCAACATCAATAAGGTGACGGATCTCATTCACCTGACGCCCGGCGTAGGTGTATATAATCCGATCATCATCCTGAATAGGGTTGTTCTTACCGAAGTCTTTATAGTCTCCTGTACGGCTTGCCCAGATGGTTTGCGGATACGCGGAGGACGCGGCAAAGTACAGGCGCTGCTGGTAGTAAACAACGGTACTAGGGTAGCCGTTAACGCTGTTCCACGCATATTTAGCCCACTTATAGCTGGCGTTAGCGGAGCCAACAACCTGAGATGGAATGAACGAAACCACATCGGCAGTTGCTGTCAGGCCATCGCCAGCCACTGCTGTGATTTTTGCAATGCCGAAACCGCTGTGCAGGTATTCCCACTGGATCCCGGTATCATCTGAACCCGTACCGCCCCAGCCATCCCACGACATTCCCTCGGTATGCGAAGGGCGAAGGGTCCCGGTCTTTCCTGAGGTATTAGCGCGGTAGTAGTTGCTGTCTGCGCGGCGAACGTCGTTGATTGCTGTGGTCTTGCTGGTCTCCCATACTGGTACTGAATCAATAGCAGGCTGCTCGAGATAAAACAGTTTTCCAACCTGCTCAGAACCAAAGATGGCAGAACTGGCCGTCAACGTAATGGTACCTGTGCTGGCGCTTGCGTATACCTTCACTGTCTCGTCAACGTTGATATCTTCGAACGGTCCGTTTTTGGTGGTGACGTCGACGATCTGCCAGTTGTCGTGCGCGTAGCGGCGCAGTTCTTTCGGAGGGTATGCAGGATGCACCAGCGTCAGAACGTCAGCGCTCTGCGTGAATTTAATACGGAACAGGTCAGCCTCAGCATACGGCATAGCCAGTTCGTAGATCACATTGCTGCTGTTCAGCACATACGCACCGTCTTTGATAACGCGCATATAGTTGTGCCCGAACTCCAGCGCGTACGTCTGGACGGTCGAGAACTGGAACGGGATTAACCGGCACTTGCGATCAGGGTATTTAGCAGGACCAACAAAGCGCGTACCTGGTCTGTTCTCTACACCACCATATTGGCGAACAATGAAGTTATCGCACTTGCGCAGTGCCACCTGATACTTTGACATATCAATGCGGCCATACAGTGACGGACCAATTTCACCACCGGCAAAGCTCGGTTGAATCCAGCTAAAAGCCATTATGACAACCTCGCTGCTGTGAACTCATCTACCGGCGGTTGTGGCTCCTGCGATTCGTTCTGGCTATGTGAGCCAGCACTCAGGATCACACGGTTGTACATCGTCAGTGCATTGTTACCGAGATCTGCGCTTCCGGTCAGCGCCATATTGATGGCTGCCGCCAGACGCCAGGAAAGCGCCCCCATAAAAATGGCATCATACATATTGACGTCAGTAACCCGCGCCACGTACTTCAACCACGCTTTCGGCTGATCGGTGTAAATTAGCTTACCTGTCAGGTCCTCATTGGAACCGACAACATATTCAATGCGCTGCGCAGCGGTAGGATTACGTATGCCGGGCGGCATGATCTCGGTTATACGGACGCAATCAGATGGGTACTGGTAAGCGTATTGCCAGTCCGGAGGCGGATTATTGGTATCAGCAAGCGCCACGCGCTTGGTAGCAAAGTTCCAGTCGAAGTCAGCCAGAGCAGCATCACGACACGCATCGAAATGAAGTGAGCATTGCCCGGCCTCTTTGCTAGCTTCATTCAGGCTGTTAATGCTGCGACTGTTGCCGATATTGCTCAGCGCGCGGTTGCAGATCTCGATAACAGAAGCCATTAATCATCCTCCCCACCGTAGAGAGTTTGCGCGGCTGACTTCGGTTGCTCACCGGATACTGGACTGAGCGCCATATCAGTGATCTGCAGGCTGGCGTTATGCTGCATTCCATCTTCCGTTTCGCGGGTAGACGTTGAGCGAATGGTTGCCTTTGCGGTGATCATTACTTCAGTACCAGCAGATTGAGGCGTTGCCTTGAGTTTGGCGAGCGTCTCGTTGTTCAATTCAATGCAAAGGCCCCACGGATAATCATCACGAGTCTGGGTTTTACCATCCTCATCCTGATAGGTGTCGGTGCCGGTTTTGAGGTTTACCAGATCCATAACGGACTCCTGCAATAAAGGGGCCGAAGCCCCTTTTTTGATTAGCGAGGCTTAGACGCCCAGTTCGGCACGCTTTTCGGCGATCTCTTTTGCCAGAGTTTCAGCCGTTTTATTGCCCGGCTTCTTGCCTAGTAAATCCTCATACTGCTGCCGAAGCAGAGTAAGGTCTTCACTTACCGCGCCAGTGCCATCAGATTTCACTTCTTCCACTACTTGATGAGCCGAAGCTGGAGATGGAACATTGACAACTACAGAAGCCGATCTTCCTTTACGCTTTTCGGCGATCTCTTTTGCCAATTTCGCCGCATCGTTCAGTGGCTCCAGCGCCGTACCTGGTTCGCCGTCATACTCAACTTCAGAGCCTTCTGGCCAGAGGTTGTTATGAATGTGAGATAAACGCAGGACGCGGTATCTTGCTTTTTCACCTGACATCGCTATCCCCTTAGCCAGTCACTTTTGAACGAATCGGGTAGTACGGGCTGTTGTTATCAACATCCAGGTTAATTCCCGAGGTGAAAGCACCGGCCGTCAGCGGACCAGTACCGACCACATAGTTAACACGCAGATAACGCTGGACACCTGCCGGTACCTTCGCGGAAAACAGGCGCTTTCCAGCAGTCAATGCCGCTAGCGCCAACGTACCGCTGTCGTACAGCGTGGTCCAGGTGGAGTTATCCGGGCTGGTCTGCAACTGAACGTTCAGGGTTGCAGCACCGCCTGCGGTTGCAGTGGTATTCACGTTTGCCCAGAACTCCAGCGGGTAACCAACTCCAATATCGCGACGGGTACCGTCAATTGGACCGAGATCGATTACATCAGTAGAAGCTGCAGAAGCCGTAACCGCCTGCGCTTCGGAGAACATCAACAGTTTGTCGAGGATCATTTTCTTTCTCCATTCATGGGCCGGTTAAGGCCCATCAGTTAATAACAGGCGTTAAACAACGCGCGCTTCTGTTTCCAGAATCGCATCGGTTTCACGGATAGGAATGCCACGGAAAGTGGTCCACCATTCGCCTTCTGTCTCTTTGACGGACAGAGCCAGAGAGGCTTTATCCAGAGATTGCAGGTCGAGAGCCTGGGCAACGGTGCGGTTCATGTAGAAAGCCGCACGGCCCATCTTCAGGTTAGGAACGCGGTGCAGCGCTTTAACCATCTGTGTGACGATGTTTGCAGCAGAGGCAGGAACAGACAGATCGCTTACATCGATGTTGGCGATACGTACTACATAGCGCCAGTCACGAAGAGCCAGGCCGTTATCCCACTTATAGTGAGTGCGGTAGCCTTCATACTGGCCACCATTGGCATCTTTAAGAGTCTGCTGGCCCTTATCTTCCATATGAAGGCCAGCCTTTTGACCTTTCGGGAAGATGCCGTGAACAGTGTTTTCACCCCATACAACTAGCCAGATAGAGGTGTTATCGGTGCCAGTGCCGCCAGCGTCGATAATGTTCTGACCGTTACCTGCTGATTTGCTGGAATAACGAGACGCTAGCCCCATAAACTGCTGTGGGTTAACGCTGGTATCACCATAGAACAGGGTCTGAGCCATCTGCTGATTCATGGCTTCAATGAATGCGCGGTCTTCAGACAGACGGAATTCAGCGGTGTTGCCGTTCAGGTCAGCCAGAGACTTATCGATTTCGGCATAGGTTTCCAGCATCCCGCAGGAGTCTGTTACCTGTACAGTGGTGGATTTGCTTGGCTGCACGCCATAGTTCAGCAAACGCCAAGTTGCTGACGGCAGGCCTGAGCGGATAGTGGTACGGTGACCAGTAGGAAGGTTACCTTCAACGATCAGCATATCCTGCAGGATCGGGTTAGTTTGTGCGAGAAGCTCGATAATCTTATCGACTTTCCCGTTCGGGTCGATGCGCTTGCCCCAGTCTGCCAGCGTCAGCGCAGTTAAGCCTTTAACAGCCATGGTTATTTCCTCTCTTATTTGCCATAGAGCACTTCGGCAGCACTACGCTGACCGCTTTCTTTCCCGGTTACCATGCCGTCTTCTGACATGGCCTTACCGACTTTGACGAAGGCTTTAACCAGCTCAGGGTGATTACCCAGGCCGGTGCCTTCCAGATATTCTTTCAGTTCAGGTGTGCCGAACTGAGCAAGAGCACGCTGTGCTGCGCTCAGGTTACCGGTGAGATTGTCTCCGCCGATCTCCTTGTCCGCCTTAACGTCAGCAGCCCACTGTTCGGTGGTTTTCTGCCAGGATTCTGCCTGCTGCTGCTGGACCATTGGCATAATCTTGGTGCCGTACAGATCGACCATCTTCTGCGCCTGCTCATTAGTCAGGTTCAGTTCACGGGCGATAGGTTCGAACTGCTCCAGAGCGGCAGTATCAAGTTCCTGACCTTCAGCCGGTTTGAACTCGTATTTCTCCGGAGCGCCTTCCTGCTTCTGTTCTTTGTCATCAGGCTTATCTGCTGGCTTATCACCATCTGCAGGCTTGTCGTCCTGAGGCTTGTCGCTTTCAGTGACAGGCTGTGGCTTATCGCCTTCTGGTTTAGCCGGATCGCCAGCTGGTGCCGGATTATCACCAGTTGATGCTGCGGGTTCAGATGCAGCAGGAGCTGCGCCACCATCAGCAGGTTGCTCATTGCAAAGACGGCGATGCAGCAAACGATCAAATAAATTCATACGTTACCTTCTTGTTAATCAATGCTGATGACGCGTTGAACCCTGACAGATACAGAGGTCAACGTGATGGTCTGGCCTGATTCATTTGAAAGGCCGACCTGAATTCCGCTGACGGTGAACGGATCAAGTTCATTCATGGTGAAACTGGCAAGTACATCGTCACGGTTACTAATGCTGGTTCCGTTAACCTTCACGCTTGACTCGGATCCGACGATGTCGCCATTTGGGCGCCTAGTCTGAATCATCCATTCCCTTGCCGTTCCTGACGCACCACCAACGGTACCGTTAATACGGGTACTGAAAAGAACCTGGCTAGGCGCTTCCTGAGCAGGGAATATAAGATTTCCCGAATTGATGCTGAGATTCGCGTTACCGTCAGCAGCTTTAACGATCCCGGAAAGTGAAAAGAAGTTCTGAAAAGCGGCATCAGCCACAACCTGAGATCCAGTCCAGTTGAATATGTCCATCTGAAATGTCTGCGGCTCTTCATCCACTGCATAGAAATCTGCAATAGTCGAATTACCGTCGTTTCTCAGTCTGATCATGCGTTTACGGATCATTTGTCTTTCTCCTGAGACTCTGCGGCCATCTTCAGATACTGATCAGGGCAGTGCGCCATAACGCGCTGAAACAATGCCAGTGCCAGGTTGCGCTGCCCTTCGTTAAATGCGGTTAAATGCGAATCACCAGCGAAGCATGGTGAGAACACCTTTCCCCTCTCCAGAATCGACCAGATAACGCGGCGGCCTTGCTCGCTATTCATGACGAACTTGATGTCGTCGATATCGCGCTGAGCCAGAAGTTGCTGTTTGGCGTCAAGCTCTGCTTTGCGGCCTTCGTCGTCGATATCCATCATTGCTGAGGTGCTCCTGCTGCATTAGCGATAGCGGTTAATGCGCTCGGGTCACTGGTCTGCGTTTCGCTGAGAGTCTTGGCCCCCTGCGCTGCCGCCTGACCCATAGCCATTGCCTGTGCTGCCTGAGCCTGTTTCGCGCGCTCTTCACGAATGCCCTGTACCTGCTCCTGCGGAACGATGACGGTTGGCGATACGCCTGACATTTCAGAGAACGCGTCGATAGCCTGATCCACATCGAGCTTGTCGAGCGCTTCAGGTTTGAACTGTGCCAGTTGCCCGATAAAGCCAACTGTCTGCGAAAGGCTGGTGAGACCGATAGATTTCTGCGCCTGAGCCATCACAGAGATGTACTCGATACGCAGCGGCATACCCTGAAGAACGTCTGGCGGTTCAGGCAACATGTTCTTGCGGGCCATGATTGAGAACACGCGATCGATAAGCGGGTTAAGCGCTTCGTCATTCAGGCGCTCAAGCACCGGGCCAAGCATCAGCAGTTTCTCTTCCTTCATCTCGATCACCGCTTCCACCGGCATAGATCGGGTGTTGATGTTTTGCAGCATCATGAAGAGGTCAACGAAGTAGGCGCTGTTGATGGTCTGACGGGTGTCCTGAATGTCAGCCAGCAGATCTGCAGTGTTCGGGTTTACCAGGTATGCAGGTTTGAAACCGTCCTGACCGGTCAACACGTCGAGGTACGTCACATCGCCAGGCAACAGGGAAACACGCTGATTCTTGAGCGATGTCGGGGCAACCATCGGCGGGTTAGTGGCTTTATCGATCAACTGAGCTTTGCGCTTCTGCTCAACCTGAAGGGCTTTAACCTGACCGAGTGCCAGCATACCAGGGCAAGATGAGGCGTAAACGTCTTCACCATTCACTTCCCAGCGCGGAGCCAGAATAGGGAATTCATCAAATCCGGATTCACGCAGCAGCTTGTCGGAATCGCCGCCAGACTCGAAATATACAGAGCGGTAAGGCTTGTTCTTGCTGTCCATCTTACCGCTGTCGCGGTTGACGTTAGGCGTGATGCAGTGGTTAACCTCCACCCACGTTTCATACGTGCCGTTTTCCCACATGCCTTTTACGGATGTACTGACGTTATCCAGCCCGAATTCCTGCACCATCTGGCGCACGGTCATGGAGAACTGGCGAATGCAGGTGTCAACGCTACCGCGCGGACTGTTAGCCAGGTAGTAACTGCCAATAGGGAAAGGCATTGTGCGTATCACGTCCTGGTCATCTTCCAGAACAGCCATAGCTCCGGTACCGAAAGTACCCAGGCTGGCGTACATGACAGGCAGTGACTGATACAGATTCGATTTGTTGAACACTTCGTTCATGCGGCGCTGCACGACTTCCAGCCAGATTTTAACCGGGCCATAGTCCATCATGTCAGGGTCAGGCGTTGCCAGTTTGAACCACGGTCGTGCCGGACTGGTGATGCCTGACATCATGCCACTGGACAGAATGCGCTGAGCCATTGAGCCAGTAGGATCAACAATCTTGGTGTTACGACGATCATCACGGTTTACATCAGACGTCAGAAAGCGGGAACCACGCGGATTGATGAAGTCACTCAGATCACGCCAGTGCGATTCGAACGATGTGCGCTCATTCTTCAGCTGTGCGAGCTGCTTCAGCAGGCGCTCTTTTTCGGTTTCCGCCATCTCTTCCTACTCCGTTACTGACCAAGCAGCGTTTTACCGCTGGTGTTTGCGGTTGAGGTGTCACCCTGCGCACCAGTCAGCAGCGTAGAACTGCGACCAGCTGCTGCACGGCGGCGGCGCTCTTCGTCGTCACGAGAACTGACAACTGCTGCATCCTGCTCCTGTGGTGCAGCCTGTACTTCTGGCGCTGCTGGCACTGATGGCTTGCTGCCGATACACATAGCAATAGCTCCGTACGCAATTAAATTATTACCAATTTAACCACATGTGATTTATTTAGCGTAGGCTATTGACACTTATAACATCAGATATTACCTTTTAGGTAATTGGTTGGTTTGTTGAATTGATGGATTGCGGAGGTGGTTATGTAACCGCTTGTGCAGTAGCCCGGAGTACCGCAGCAATAAATTGGGCTTAAAAGTAAAGGCGGTGGATAAGCGGAGCATCATCTCCGCACATAACTAAAAGCGCGCTTCAGTGAATGACCTTTGAGCCTGGTCGTTAAATCCAAACGGTGGAGTGCGCTTTCAGGTGTGTAGCAGTACGGCATATGGCACATGTGCCTCAGCGGTCCGGATGGGTTCCCTTGATGCTACTTCCCCAGCCGGGTAGCCGGAATGTGCAAGTCAGTGTTAGGTAAGCACGGACAGACGATTCACCATCGTGGCGATACGGTGTGACACCTCGGAAGAGACGAGGATGCAACTATGAGAGCATTACTGGAGATGAAGCCGCCCTCGCCCGGTTAGCGTGTCTGCGAAGGTAGTGCTCTCAGCGTTGTGGTGAATAAGGCATTAAACCGGCTACCACCGGTGGTTGTTAGAAGCATCTGCGCAGAGTTGCTATGCCGAATAGACTGCGTACCACAACCTAATCACGACTTAGGACCGCGATGAAGCGCCTATAAAAACGATGCTGTGTAGCTATTGGCGGTGGCAGTTTCCCTTGATGCTGACCACCGTCACTTTTACACCAGAACGCCATTGCGATGACGTTGCGCTGTAAACCCGTAAGCCATGAAAGGCACCCTTGCTTCCAGTTCGCCCACTTCGGTGGGCATTTTTTTAAGGTGAGAATCATGAGTGAATGTTCATTAGAAATGCCGAAGTACCAGTGCCATAAAAAAGTGTGGGCGTTGAAAATTCAGCAGGTTTATTCTGTTGGCTCTCAAAACTTCATCGTACCAGCCGATTATGGGTATGATGATTTCCCAGTTTCTCAGGAATACATTGATAAGCACAAACCACAGGAGGGCGGTTACTACGTTCAGTATGAAGGTGGCTATGAATCTTATAGCCCCGCAGAAGCGTTTGAATCTGGATATTCACGCATTTAATGTCGTGACATGTCACAACCAGCCCGCCGATGTGCGGGCCTTTTTTATCCCCTCAAGCGCATAATCCTGAATTATCCTCCGAAGCGGTTATTTCCAAGGGACGAAAATGTCCTTTGGCCCAGCGCAATTTTGCGCCTATTGATTTCATTGATAAAAATATAAGCTATTTTCGTAGCTTTGGTCATGCATAGGGATCGTACTCTGTGAGAGCCTTGCCCTGTTGGCTCTGCTGCTGCCCATAATTAAACTGTTTTTTGGTGACCGGCGCGGCATATGTCAGCACGTATGCGTCGGCATCGTTCGGGGATCTGCCAAGCAATTCCTTGACTTCTTCCTTGTCCTGCAAAATCTTCCGGCTGTCCTTCAGCCTGACCTTGTACTCTGGCGCACTCAGTTCATCAGCAAGGTTCTGGCTATCCAGTTGCGCCCCAAGCTTCAGCGCATCGCGGGCTGATTTGTACATCTCACCGCGCTTATTGCCCATCTCTGGATCTGCTGTTCCGCTGCCGAACTGAATCAGGGTCCAGTTACGTCCCCAGTTATCGCCAACTGATTTAAGCCCGGTCCCGTACCCGTAATCGATAAACACAGCATCGGCCTGGTACTGGTCCTCGAAGTCGGCAATTATTTTGGCAAACAACACATCGTCGGTAGTTCGTTGCCACTCGCCAAGTTTCTTACAGTGCAGCCCCTGCCGCAGGTAGATAACTGCCGGGTCTTTACCCTGGTGAGAAGGGTCAACGCCAAGCACTACAGCCGCATGCTGAACCTGTGCAGGGGTAATCACCCTGCCCACGGCTGGCTGCGTCAGGCCTGACGGAATAAACTGGTTCTCAGACGCATCAGGGAAGATCCCGCGCACACGTACCTTCACGAAGTCGCTATCTTCGCCGTAGTCATCCACCCATTTCTGCAACTGCTGCTTGTTTGTGCCTTCAACGGTGCGGGAATCAATCTGCGCGCACTTCCAGCGGTGTTTGTATTTGCGAAAGCATTCACGGAAACGCCCGGTGTTACGCGTCGGGTTCCCGAACGCCACCCAGATGATTTCCGTGTCTTCGTCCGTCAGCGCGCCTTCGGCAACCTCCCACACCAGATCGGCAATGTTTGATGCTTCGTCGAATACAACGATGATTCGCTTCCGCTCGTTGTGCAGCCCGGCGAATGCCTCGGTGTTGTGCTCAGACCATGGAATAGCGTCAGCACGCCATCGTTTGTCGTGACCGGGATCGTTGCTGTACATCGCCGTGGCGGTGCAGGTAAACCACTCTTTCGTAATAGCCAGATTTGACCATTTGATGATTTCCGGCCATGTCTTGGTACGCAGCTGATTGTCGGTGTTGGCGGTAACCACTACCTTACAATCCTCGCAGGTGGACATGCCCCAGTTAATCAGCATCGAGATAAAAGCCGACTTGCCGATACCATGACCGGATGCGCGGGCAAGCATTATCGGCTGGTGACGTGTCACTGGGTTCTGGAGGTGATCGCGTATCTCACGGAATGCGTCTGCCTGCCATTTGCGCGGGCCGGTGGCGTGCGCCAGCTCTGTGCCATCCTCTCCCCACGGAAAAGCATAAAGCGCATATCCCAGCGGGTCATACGTGAACGAGGCGATATCCTCAACGAGCTGCTCTTCCGGCGACATGGCTTCGGCTGTCATTCTTCACCACCAGCCTGCTCTTTGACGCGGCGTCGGGCTTTCGCCATTCGGTCGGCAATGGTGACGGTACCGGAAACTTCCAGGCGCTCTTTGAACGCGTTGACGTCGACGTGCTTACCAATCAGCTCAAGGTTCTTCACCTTGTCAGGCCATTTGATTTTTTTGAGGATGCCAACAAGTTCTTTCTCGTCGCCACGGCCTTCGAACATATCTGCCAACTCGAAACCGGTAAGATACTGACGCCAGACCTTAGGCCATTCCGAAACCGGCTTGATGCTCATGTCATCGTTCAGGATGTCGATCACATCCATCTGGTCTATTTCCACCAGGCGAAGCAGCACGTAATCAGCACTGACGCGCAGGCGCTTGTTGCGCTCTTCCATCAGTTCGGCGATACGTTTCTGGATGCGCTCATCACGCATCATGACACTGGCTTTGACGGCTGCCGTATTAGGTGAGAATCCTGCGTTAATCGCCGCCTGCGTCTGATTCTCAGGGCATTTGGTATATTCCTGCGCATAAGCCTCCTGCATCGCTGTTAGTGGCTTGTACTGCGTTGATTTGCGTTTTGGTGCTTTTGGTTCTGCGGGCATTGTTACCACCGAAGTAATAATTACCGTTTTGGTAATAGTAACACGCAAAACAAAGCCGCCATAGTCGGCGGCCATTGCAATTTATTGTCGCTATCGTGACATGTCACACTGATAATTTAGTCTCATGCCAGCCACGCGTCACCCAACATGCCGAATCACCGTCGCACGGACACGACTTAACCGGCAGTGAATCGCCGCACTTTCCGCAGCGGTTGGCACTGATTGACTTGATACGACCACGCACCCTGGCATCATCCTGGCGGATAAGCAACGCGATGTACTCAGCCATTTCATACGGCGCATGACCAGGGCGACGGGCGGCGCAGTTACGCGCCAGCATTTCCATTTCCTGCTCGTCGAGTTGCAATTCCAGCTTGCGGTTACCGGCTTCAGCCTGGCGGGCCCGCTGCGCGGATTTGCGTTCTGCTGCGGATTTAGCCACGGATAGCACTCCATGCCAGATTGATTAATGATTCCCAGGCGATGTAAACCCTGATTCCTGCAGCCATACCAAACCCGATTATCATGGAGTAAAGCAGAGCGTCACACTTGGACATCACTTCACCTCCTGCTGCGGTGCTGCTGCGAGTACACTGCGCCATACATCGACGTTATGCAGGTCATCAAGAATCGCATCTGTCATTGCATTAGTCATTGCCCCAGTCAACTCAACCGGCACCAGTTTCCAACCATCCGGAGTTACCGGAGCTGTCTTCCGGTATGCTTCGTAAATCGCATCACATATCTCCTTGCACTCAACAAGCACATTAGGCTCACAATGTGTGCCATGCATCCCGCCGAACGTTTCATCTAGCGTGCAGCGGATGTGACCGATGCCTTCCATCGCGGCGCGGAAGTTTTGCATGGCGATTTCTCCCACCGCTGGCTGCGGTAACTGTGGTGCTGCGTAGAGTGGAGTTTCGACTTTACAGCAAATGGCGAATATCTCGTCGTCACAGCACTCTTCCCGCGTCACAACTTGCCCGCTGTGATGCATATACGCCACCGGCTCCTGCTCCATGCTGGCGAGTAGCTGACGGGCCATTGATTTCAGCATTGCAATATCAGCATGCCCCAGGGTGTAACCAACCTTTAAATCGTAAACTGCTTGCACCTGTTGCTCTTTCGTAAATTTATCCATCTCACTCCCCCTTCACGCCAATGCCAGCGGCGCGGAGTGCTTCTATGAAAATATCAAGCCCCTGATTAAATCCGATAGCCTCATAAAACTGTTTTGTGTGCATGTCCGGTGAATTGCAATATTGGGGCAGCGTCACTGTCCGCGCCTCAAGTTCTGCTATGCGCTTCTCTGCGGCTTCCAGATCATCCAGCAGCGCCAGCACGGTGGCAGGGTTAGCTGCAGCGATGAACTCAGCATCAAAAATGTCTCTTTTCCCGGTTGTTAATTCTACAAATACATTGCCAATGGCAACCCCGTGGAATGTCGTCATAAGCTCATCCGAGTTGCGCATCATTCGCTTCCACTCACCCGGTGTCGCCTTCTCCGCCGCTTCACGCAGCGCCTGTTTGTTGTGTGCTGTCATTGGGCGGCCTCCGCTTCTTCACGAATAGCAATGCGTGCTGCAACGTCTTTCAGCAGCTTTGTGAGGTTTTCCGTCAAGTGATCACAGCTGTGCATCTTACTGAACTTTGCAAGACTGTTACCTAGAGCGATGACGGCTTCAGCAGGACTATCAAGCTGGAAATCTTTGCTGTAGTCGTTACACCATTCCTCAGTTTCACGGTCAAAATAACGGGCGGATAGGTACCAACTTCCCAGACGGAATTGCATTTCGTAACTGAAGCCATTGCCGACTTCACACTCAACGTCATCAACAGTGAACCAATCAAGCGAGTAGCGGAAACGTTTAATCTTCACAGTTTTTTTCTGTTCTCTTTTCATGACCGCACTCCTTTGCGAAGTTGGGCGGCGAACTCATTGAGCGATATGTAGCAATCTCCGAACGTTAACGAACCGCTGGACTGCATATGCTCCATAGCCATCTCCACGCCCTGCGCACGCACTTCAGCCAGGAAATCGTCTGTGGCAGGGGTTTCAGCGTTGTTAATTTCAGGAAGAATTTCATCCCACTCAGCAACTGCTCCATTTAGGTGCCAGCCAGCGATACCCTGTGATTGATTAGCTACCCCCTGCACGGCTTCGATAACTGCCTTCAGTCCCGCATTCTCAGCTGCCAACTCCCTGCACTTGCTCTCGGCGTTAGCGAGCTGTACTGCCTGAGCGTTACCTCTCACCAGTTGCACTTCAAGCTGCGTAGCCAGATCGCTAATCAGTTGCGCCAAACTGCGCACATCGACAGCACCGCATGACGCTTTCAATTCAGCAGTACGCTCATGCCCTAACTTCGCTAACTCAATGATATTGCTTCCCATTATTACCCCCGCTTACCCGTATAAGTTATTGATTAGGTTGATAACTAAAAGGATCATCGATTTAGAATTCTTCGATGTTCCATCCGCCACCCGCTTTCTTTGGCTTAACCGTTACTCCGATGATGCGAAACGGGTACTGGCCTGCTGCGACTTTGGTTTTCACCCTGGCGTCGTCGGTCCAGAAACCTTTCACCTCGTGCAGTTCCATCTCACCGGTGGTTAGCATCACTGCGAAGTCCGGCGTGTAGAACGTGTTATCAGCAAGCCGCAGCTTGATGCCTTCAAACCGGTACCAGGCTATTTCCCCGGCATGCTTACGCAGCTCAAGGTGCTGGCTGTATGCCGATTCGGTTTTATTCATCTGGCCTGTCTTGAGCCTTCCGAGCGCCTGCAACTGCCTTTTCATGATTTACCTCTCAGGTAATTTAAAACCACAAATGAGTTAATTTCAATAGCAATGCGCATATTTTATTACCTTTTTGGTAATTCACCAGATGTAAAAAAATGCGCTACTGCGCCGGTATTACTTGATGAGTCCTGCTGCCTTCCCTCGCCTGTATTCCTCCATAAGCCACTGTGCCGGTGTTATCCCTCCCAGGGTGGCTGCGTTCGGCATGCATCCGAAACTTCGACCTGGTGGATGGTAGGCGTTACCTGAGCTTGTTGGTGGTGTGCTCATTGGTTCTGGCTTGGCCTGTATGCTGAGTATTGGATCTGGAATCTGGTGACCGGATGCCACTTTTGCTGACCATTCATCCAGCAGCTTGCGGGCATGCTTCTCAACTTCAGCCTCACTCAGTTGGCGCTGATACATCGCCCTGCGGGTATCACACACAATCCAGTACATGACCGGGTGGCGCCACGGGAATCTCTCGGGGCCACCAGGCTGGAGGCTTTTTTCTTTGGCGTAACGGTGAAACTCACCCATCACGTCTTCGATGCTGATTCCCAGCACCATCTTGCTGTCTTTGCACCACTTGATGAATTGACCAGGAGAAGGCCAGAATGGTGATTCACTGGCGCGGGCATGACGCATTCCTGCAGATACCTGCTCACGGGTACGCACTCCACCTTCTGCAAATGCCGCGATCCACTGCTGTTTTGCCGCTGTCTCCTGTGCAGGAGTCTTCAGGTTGGTCTGTTCTGCTGCCGGGAATAGCTGCTTAAGCTGTTTAAACAGGGCATCAACAAGGCGCTCTGCCGTGATGTTCACAACGTTGTCGCTACCTGCATACTGACGGTATGATCCGGTTAATTGGGCCATAGCCTCACCGTCTCGGTTCTGGATGGCGGTAAATACGTTATTCACAGGAAATCCTCCCACGCCTCTGGACTGTTCCAGTGCGGTACGTTGTTTTCAGGTGAGGTCAGTTTGTTCTGTCTGCTGATTTGCAGTCGTCTGGCAAGTTTTTGCTCCCATTGCGCATGGTGGAAAGCCTTACCCTCGGCCATCCAGTAAACCCTGAACTCTGCAAGCTCCTGAGGTGTTGGCTGGCAATCCAGGTTAATACCCTGCAGAGATGACACCCGGAGAAAATCATCCGATGGTGACCAGTTCTCATGCATGACAAATTTCCCGAACTGTCCCAGTCCACCATGAGGGACAAAATTGTTAATCACGGTGTTGTTGGCGTCAGGTTCAGGCGGTACTAAACCACCAGTTTTATTGCCCCTCTCCTTCTCTTGGTTATATGACTGGTTAACTGATAGGTTCTGCATCCCGTTTTTGGGATCATTCAACTTCCCGTTTTTGGGATCATTCAACTTCCCGTTTTTGGGTATATTCCCAATTTTGGTAACATTACCGTTTTTGGGTATGTTTAAAGAGAAAACCCGGACCCTTCTTGTTGCCCCTTTTCTTTCTCCTGTGTCTGAAATTAACCCCATACCGATGAGCGAAATCAGCCCTGCCTGAACCGTTTTTTTATTCAGGCTTGTGTCGGTAACGAGTCGTTCGATACTTGGATAACACAGGTTGTATTCATCGGCTCGATCAGCCATCGAGAGCAGGATGAGTTTCAGTGATGAGCTGCCCGGATTTGTTTTCCATGCCCACTCTGTTGCGTGTCTGCTCATGGTAAATACCTGTCGTCAGCTTGAGTGTTGCAGGCTGGCTTCGGCCATGAGCTGCTTTATTTCTGCCTGGCGGCGCAGGCTTGTGTTGATGGCGCATGTAACGCAGTGTCCGTTGTAAACGTAGCGCTCACTGTCATGACCATGCTTACACTGCTTGCCGGTGTAATAACGCTTAAGACCTGCCTTTGCAGCGTCAAGGCGAGTAATAATCTCCATTGCACAACCTCATTAACGTTTACTATTACGATGATTTTGATGCAGGAAGAAAAAAAGATCAACCGTATATGGTTTTTTATTACCGTAAAGGTGTTTTATGCAGGAAGGAGCCGCCAGGGTATGACGGCATTGATGGATTCAGAGGGGTTATCGGTCGTAGAAGAAGAGCACTAATTCAGGTTTAGACTTTGTCCATTCGCGGGATCGGCACGCTTTAAAAAGTCCTTCCATCAGACGCTTACCCGGCATTTTGCGGCGACCAGTCAGATGCGTCTGGATGTAATGACTGGTGGTTCCGGCTTCAACTGCAAATGCTTCACGCTCATCAGGAGACAGCCCCAGCCAGTGCTTTTTGAAATCAAATTTTTTTTCGTCACTCATATTTTGCTTATCTCAGCCTGTCTATTCATATCTGAATTATTACCTTTCTGGTGAAAAAATCAATGATTATTACCATTATGGTAACTTTACCTTTATGGTAATATTCATTTAAATTTAGAAGGTTAGGTAATAATAAATGGGCAAATACAATAGCTATGAAAAGTATTTATGACATAAGACGCAAAAACCTTAACGAAATCATTCGCAGGGATTTCGATGATACCCAGTTACGTTTTGCAGAACGGGTGAAACGTTCGCAGAACCTGGTAAACAGGTGGTGTACTGGTATCAAAAATATCGGACCAAATGCCGCGCGTATCATCGAAGAAGCAGCCCGCAAAGAAAAGTTCTGGCTCGATGTCGATCACGAACTGGACGCAGTACAGGCTGATATCTTTATTCCGGCCACTGAAGATGGAGAATGGACTGTAGAGAAGCAGGCCGCCGCCACGCTCAATGCCTGGATGAGAAAGAACAGTGAAATGACATCCGAAAAGAAAGTCGCTGTTGCAGCTGGCATTGGCCCGGCCACCGTTAACCGGATTATGAAAGCGGAAGTCAGCACAACTATCGGCGTTCTTTCCTCCCTGGCGCGCGCGTTCGGGCATGAAGCATACGAGATGATTATTCCCGTCGGCGCACCTGGTGTTATCGACTATGACCACCGGATGTATGCAGCACTGCCACAGGAAGAGAAAAACAAGATCACCTCATTCATCAACTTCGTGTTTGAGCAGAACAAAAGCAAGTAATCCCCCGCCATTCTGACGCTTTACCTGCCCAATGGCGGTAAGCTCACGCCTCACGCAATTACCAAAATGGTAATTTTTTCTCGTCATACCTATTGACACAATCACTTTTTGATCTGATTATTACCCAAAAGGTAATACAAGAGCGCATTGCTCAGGCAGAAACCACCACTTCGTGGCTTTCCTGCATCTACAAGTATTACCAAAACGGTAATAGCGAGGTTTGTATGCAGTGGAAAATCATCAACGGTTGGTACTGCGTTACAGCTTGCGGGCTGATGAGCTGGAAGTTCCGCACGCTGGGCGAAGCAATGAACTGGGTATTCGTCAGCAAGCTGGTGGTAAAAACAGAAATGGATATGGGGGTGAGCAAGTGAGCGAATCAAAAGAACTGGTGCTGGTACAACTTCCGGCACCTGCAGATCTGGAAGCGGCATTTATCAGCGATGAGTACATCTCAAACCTGATTGCTGATATTCGTCAGAAAGCATTATCGGTAGTTGGTGACGTCAACACGGTTAAGGGTCGCGGTGTTTATATCAGCATGGCATCTACCGTTCGTCGTACTAAAACAGCCATCGACGACGCAGGAAAAAATCTGGTTGCAGAAATGAAAAAGCGCCCTGCTCTTGTCGATGCTAGCCGCAAAAAAGTACGCGATGCGCTGGATGAACTGGCGGTAGAAATACGCCGCCCGGCTACCGAATGGGAAGCCGAACAGGATCGAATAAAAGCCGAAGAAGCTGCACGAGTTAAAGCTGAAAACGACCGTAAGCAGTTCGAGTCAGATCACGAAATGGCATTGCTGATGAATGACGCATTCGACCGAGAAGCGAAGGCGAAATCAGAAGAAGCAGAACGCCAGCGCATTGCTCATGAAGAAGAGTTGAAGCGCCAGGCAGAAGAAAAGGCCAAACGTGAAGCCGAAGAGAAAATCGAACGCGAACGCGCTGAATCTGCACGTCGCGAGGCTGAATTAAAGTTCAAGGCTGAGCAAGCAGAGCGTGACCGTATTGCCGCAGAGCAAAAAGCTGAAGCAGAGAAGAAGGAAGCAGCTGATCGTGCCGAACGCGAAAAGCAGGAAGCTATCGCAGCCGAACAACGCAAAGCACAGGAAGAAGCAGATCGCATTAAGCGCGAAGCCGAAGAAAAAGAGGCTGCTCGCCTTGCTGAAGAGAAGCGAATCGCTGATGAAGCTGCAGCGCGCGCTGCTGATGTAGAGCACCGTAGGGCAATTAATGCGGCTGCCGTTCAGTCGCTTATCGATCAGGGCATCCCCGAAGACTGGGCAAAAGCCTGTGTAGTTGCCATCGCTCGCGGGAAAGTTCCGGCAACAACCATCAACTACTGAGGTGGCTATGCACATTCATCAATTCAATAACCTGAAAAAAATAGCCGCTCAGTTCAGCAGCGACTACCAGCTGTCATCAGAACTGTATGACCGCCACGTTGAACTGATAGAAGCAGTCGCTGGTTGCGAAATGGAAGAGTCATTCAAACGCGCCATTCTCCGTGCCGGTGTTCGTTATGAAGTTCTCGAGGCGGCACTTGAAAGTGATGATTTCGAAGAGCTGATGTCGTCATTCAAACGTGAATTTACTGGCGTCATCGCACGTCTTGACCTTGCTGACCAGATCGACAGCAAAAGGAATGCAGCATGAATACCGGTATTTATTTCAACATCAGCAACAAGGACTACCACGCCGGTGACGGCGTGAGTAAGTCACAACTGGATATGGTGGCCAAGAACCCTGCCCTTCTGAAATGGGTCAAGGCAGCTCCGGAAGACGAAGAGAAGAAGTCCGCGCTGGATATGGGTACTGCCCTGCACTGCCTGCTACTTGAGCCGAAGGAATTCGATAAGCGTTTCATCGTGGCGCCACAGTTCAACCGCCGCACAAATCAGGGAAAAGCAGACGAAGAAGCATTCCTGAAAGATGTTGCCGGCATGGGTATGACAGTGATGGATGCCGAACAGGGCCGGAAACTGAAACTGATGCGCGACAGCGCAATGGCCCACCCTGCGGCGAGGTGGATGCTGGAAGCACCAGGCCACTGTGAATCGTCGATGTACTGGAATGACGAAGAGACTGGCGAACTGTGCCGAATCCGTCCGGATAAATGGCTGAATGAGCACAACGTGATCGTCGATGTGAAAAAGGTTGCAGACATGGATCGCTTTGCCCGTCACATCGAGGAATTCCGCTACCACGTTCAGGACGCCATGTACATAGAAGGTGCACTGAAAGTAACCGGACAGCCACACGGATTCTTCTTCCTGGCTGTGAGCGAAACCATCGACTGCGGTCGATACCCTGTCCGCGTGTTCGAGCTGGATGCGTCAGACGTTGATGCCGGGCACCAGTTATTCCGCCGGGATCTGAACACCTATCACGAATGCCGCATCAGCGATGAATGGGGCGGTGTGGAAATTATTAAACGCCCTGAGTGGGCACGAAAACAGGATATGTACGTATGAGCAACGATATCGCAATCACATCACAGCCAGGCGCTACCGTAGGGACCGCGGCTGCAATATTCAGCCCAGAGGGGATGGACCGCCTGGTGCGTTTCGCAACCCTGATGGCAGACAGTAAAGCAACCGTTCCTCAGCACCTGGCAGGAAAGCCTGCTGATTGTCTGGCAGTTACCATGCAGGCAGCGCAATGGGGTATGAACCCGTTCGCTGTTGCGCAGAAGACGCATGTTGTAAACGGAACTCTTGGCTATGAAGCACAACTGGTTAACGCCGTCGTGTCGTCTTCAAACCTGCTTTCAACTCGCCTGAATTACCGCTGGGATGGTGACTGGTCAAAGGTGAATGGCAAGAGCGACAAATCACCATCACTGACCGTAACAGTATCGGCAGTACTGAAAGGCGAAGCAGAGCCGCGCGAGCTTACCATCAGCATGGCTCAGGCAGGTGTCCGTAACTCTCCGCTGTGGGAACAGGATCCACGCCAGCAGCTTGCTTACCTGTGCGTTAAGCGTTGGGCTCGTCTGCATGCACCTGATGTTCTACTCGGAGTGTATACCCCTGACGAATTGCAGGAGACAACACCGCGTGTTGAGCGCGACATCACGCCACCTGCGGCAACGGCTCAGGGCATGAACAGCCTGATCAACTCAAAGCCTGAGCAGAAGGAACAGGCAAGGAATGAAGGTCGCGGCCCTGACGAAATACTGAAGTCATTCACTGATGCTGCCAGTAACGCGGAAAGCGTTGAGAAACTGGATCTGATTTTCAATGGCGGAACATGGCCAGACAGCAAAAAACGCCCTGGAGCGAAAGATGCGTTGTCAGGGAAATGGCTGGAAATGGCAACCGATGTCTACAACGTACGCCGAGACGAACTGAACGAAGTACCGATGTAATCACCACTGCGGCGCCACGCGCGCCGCAAATGCAAGAGAGGTAATGATGAAAAGAGCATTTGGCAAAAAGGAACTGATGGCAGTGGTGCCGGTATCGATGAGCACCATTGACCGCATGGAGCGCAATGGCGAGTTCCCGCAGCGCTTCTGGATCACAGATAAACGCTGTGCATGGAACGCTGAAGAGGTTGAAAACTGGCTTGATGAGCGTCAGGCCACCAGCCCGGCAGAGTTCACCGGAAAAAAGCCGCCGGTTGATCAGCGCGTTTACCGCCCAGTAAGTAACGCCGCATGACAGCGCTGATCAGGCACTGGGAAAAATGGTCAGGATGGTACTTATTCCTGACCGCCGTTTCCGCCTGGCTGTATCTGCTGGCGGTAATTTTCAGAGAAGGCTGGATCCGATGAGCAAATTAACCCGTCTTGAAAAGTATCACCTGAACTATGTGTCTCAGCGTCAGGCTTCAAAGGTTGTCGCCGTTACTCCGGCGGCGATGGAGGTAGAAAAGCGCGCTGTTGAGCGTGAATCGAAAGGCCAGTACCGCATTGCAGCCAGACTGTGGTTGCTGTGTATGGATGTAGCGGTTGGTGAAGTGGAGCGCGCCAGAATAGCGATACGCCGTGATCAGTGCATATCAAAAGGTAACGGCCTGCGCCGTGGCGAATACGCAGGGATCGGATGTCGCGGGGTGGTGTATGACTAATCCGCACGACAATATCAGCGTCGGCAGCATCACGCTAGTTTATTCAACTCTGCGCCGCGGGTGGTTGGCACCCGGCGGCCAGGTTATTCAGAACCCATTAAAAGCTCAGAGCATTGCTGAGATGATGAACAGCAAGAAGGTGGCGGCATGAAAGAGCGCGGAATGATTTTTAACGAATACCAGGTGCGCGCCTTGCTTGATGGCGGCATGACGCAGGTTCGTCGGCCAATAAAATGGCGCCAGACTCGGGCTACCGAAATTGCAGAACGTGAAGACGGCAGCCGGTGGCCGTGGAGTGAGGATGCGGAAAATGTTTGCGATTACTGGCACCCATGCCCATTCGGTGCAGTAGGCGATGTTATTTACGTCAGAGAGTCATTTTCACGACTCGACTCATTTAACTTCTTCGATCCCGTAGTGCCTCATGAAGTACCGGATTTCTGGTATTGGGCCGATGGTGAACCGGAGTGGGGAGACTGGACGCGCCCACAATCTGGCGCAGTCATGCCTCGCGACGCCAGCCGAATCAGCCTAAAGATAACCGGAATCCGCGTCGAGAGACTTCAGGATGCCGATGAATCAGCCATGCTGAATGACCTTGGTGACATGCTCGAACACGACGAAACCGTAGCGGGTCGCACCTTCAACCATGCTGAGCATTATGCGATCGCTGGAGTTACGGTTGGTCTGTGTCCAGAAATGCACGGCTTTAAAGCTTGGTGGGATAAGACAAATGGCGAAGGTAGCTTCGACTCCAACCCTTGGGTATGGGTCATCGAATTTAAGCGTATCGAAGGCGGTGCATCATGACCGGTAAATACACTCTGATTTATGCAGATCCGCCCTGGACATATCGCGATAAAGCAGCCGATGGCGAGCGTGGTGCCGGGTTCAAATATCCGGTGATGAACGTGCTGGATATCTGCCGCCTTCCTGTATGGGATCTCGCTGCCGAAGATTGCCTGTTGGCGATGTGGTGGGTTCCGACTCAGCCGGTTGAGGCGTTGAAGGTGGTCGAATCGTGGGGATTCAAGCTGATGACCATGAAGGGATTTACCTGGCATAAGACGAACAAGCACAAAGGCAACAGCGCGATCGGAATGGGCCACATGACCAGGGCGAACAGCGAAGACTGCCTGTTTGCGGTGCGTGGGAAACTACCGGCCCGCATGGATGCGTCAATCTGCCAGCACGTCACGGCGCCGCGCATGGAAAACTCGCGCAAGCCTGACATCATCCGCGAAAAACTGGTGCAGTTGCTGGGCGATGTTCCGCGCATTGAGCTATTCGCCCGCCAGTCGTCACATGGCTTCGATGTATGGGGCAATCAGTGCGACGGTCCAGCAGTGCAACTTCATCCAGGTTATGCGCTGGATGTTGCAGGAATGGCGCAGGCATTCTCAAATGCTCCGCTATCACCATCAGATAATCAGGGGCGGGAGCGTGCAGCATGACCATGTTCAATGAGGCGGAGTTAATCCGCCAACTGGAAGAGCAACGCGCTGTGATTGTGCAGAAAAGTGCTCAAGTTAACTGGTTGCAAACTGAAAACAATGTCTTGCACAAGAAATGCGAAGAACTGCAAATGACAGTTGATCTACAGCGAGAATTTATACAATCCAGAAATTAATCATCTTCATTCATCCATCGCTCAAACTTCGACGGGGAAAACGGCACCAGATCGGTGTGCTCCCCGCTAATCCAGTCATCAACCATATCCGCCCATTGCTGCAACATGTAGGCGCGTTGCCTGGCGTACTCCGCTTTGTTGTATACCGCACGCACTCCCTTTTGCTCATGCGCCAGCGCCTTTTCAATCCAGTCAGATGGATAACCAGCCTCATGCAACAGCGTGCTGGCTGTGCGGCGAAGATCATGCACAGAGAAATCATCCAGATTCCCGCCAGCCTTGCTCACCGCTTCGACGGTGGTATTGATCAGCCTGTTCAGTGCGCCATTGGATAACGGCTTGCTAACCGAATAGCGACCGGGCAAAAGGTAATCACTTCCACCAGCGCACATCTGCAGGCCAACAATGAGATCCTGCGCCTGCTTTGGCAGATAGATAACGTGTGAACGGCTTCCCTTCATTCGTTCCGCCGGTATCGTCCATGTCCATTTTTTGAAATCGATTTCTGACCATGTGGCGTGGGTGAACTCACTTTTGCGAACCAGGGTAAGCAGCACCAGTTTTAATGCCAGTTTCATTGTGGCCATAGCCCCGACATTATCCAGCGCCCGGAAGAATACGCCTATCTCTTCAGGTTGCAGCGTGCGGTCGCGCGGCTTGAACATGGCTATTGATGAAGGCTTGATGTCAGCAGCCGGATTAAACAGACCGTGCCCGCGATCATTAGCGTGACGGTATATACTGCTGATTATCTCTCTGGCTTGCACTGCCGTAGCCCGGCCGCCACGTTCAACAATCCTGTCGCACAGATCGCGAACCATCGATGTGGTGATCTCAGCCATCATTTTATTACCCAGAACCGGCATGATATCGCGATCGATAACGGACTGTTTCATTGCCCTGGTACTGTCAGCCAGAATGACGTGCTTCATATAGCTGTCGGTATGTACCGCGAAGGTTTCAGCACCACGGATCTTTTTGATACCGTCACGTTTAGCCGCAGCTGGCGACTGTCCTGCCTTTAACAGTTTTTTGGCAGCAATGAGTTCTTCTCGTGCTTCCGCCAGGCTGATACCGTCACGCCCGTACTGACCGATGACCAGCGTTTCCCGGCGCCCGTTAATGCGGTAGTCGTACCGGAAAGAGACAGAGCCGGAAGTAAGCACCGCAACATACAGCCCGTCACGATCCGAAACCTTATACAGTTTGTCCTGCGGCTTGAGGTTTTTTAGTTTGGTATCAGTAAGCACAATTCACCCGTAAAGCATCCATGGTTTGACGGTATGAAGAGTATACCTTTAAGGTAATACCGTCACCTGTACCGATGAAAAATGTGAGATAGAGTGAATAGATATGATGTGATATAAAGAAAAACCCTCTGTAAAAACAGAGGGTTGATTGCATAACTGAATAGAAATGATTAGCTGTGAGTTAGCTGTACATCATTCCCACTCAATGGTAGCCGGTGGCTTACCGCTGATATCATAAACGACGCGGGAAATGCCGTTCACTTCGTTAATGATGCGGTTAGAGACGCGGCCTAAGAAATCATACGGCAGGTGCGCCCAGTGCGCGGTCATAAAGTCGATGGTTTCTACTGCACGCAGGGAAACAACCCAGTCGTACTTACGGCCATCGCCCATGACGCCAACGGAACGTACCGGCAGGAACACGGTGAACGCCTGGCTTACCTTGTTGTACAGGTCAGCTTTGTGCAGTTCTTCAATGAAGATAGCATCCGCGCGACGCAGCAGGTCGCAGTACTCTTTCTTCACTTCGCCAAGCACACGTACCCCCAGCCCCGGTCCCGGGAACGGGTGACGGTACAGCATGTCGTACGGCAGACCCAGTTCCAGACCGATTTTACGCACTTCGTCTTTGAACAGCTCACGCAGCGGCTCAACCAGACCCATCTTCATCTCTTTCGGCAAACCGCCCACGTTGTGGTGAGATTTGATAACGTGCGCTTTACCGGTGGCAGATGCCGCGGATTCGATCACGTCCGGGTAGATGGTTCCCTGTGCCAGCCACTTAACGTCTTCCAGCTTCAGCGCTTCTTCGTCGAACACTTCAACGAATACGCGGCCGATGATCTTACGTTTCGCTTCCGGGTCGTTCTCGCCTTTCAGCGCGTCGAGGAAACGCTGTTCGCCTTCAACGTGAACGATGTTCAGGCCGAAATGGTCACCAAACATATCCATTACCTGCTGGGCTTCGTTCAGGCGCAGCAGACCGTTGTCGACGAACACGCAGGTCAGGTTTTTACCGATCGCACGGTGCAGTAGCATCGCAGTCACAGAGGAGTCAACGCCACCGGACAGACCGAGGATAACTTTGTCATTGCCAACCTGCTCACGAATGCGGGCAACGGCGTCATCGATAATTTTTGCCGGCGTCCACAGCGCTTCACACTGGCAGATATCGCGCACAAAACGCTCCAGCATGCGCATGCCCTGACGGGTGTGGGTAACTTCCGGGTGGAACTGCACGCCATAGAAGCGTTTTTCTTCGTGCGCCATGATAGCAAACGGGCAGCTGTCGGTGCTGGCAACAGTCACGAAACCTTCCGGAATGGCAGTCACTTTGTCGCCGTGGCTCATCCACACATCCAGCAACGGTTTACCGTCTGCGGTCAGGGAGTCTTCAATACCGCGGACAAGCGCGCTGTCGGTCTGAACTTCAACCTGCGCATAGCCAAATTCACGTTCGTTAGAACCTTCAACATGACCACCGAGCTGCATTGCCATGGTCTGCATGCCGTAGCACACGCCGAACACCGGCACGCCCGCATTGAAAACGTATTCCGGCGCACGCGGGCTGTTTTCTTCGGTGGTACTTTCCGGGCCACCGGAAAGAATAATACCGCTTGGGTTGAATTCGCGAATTTGTGCTTCCGTAACATCCCATGCCCACAGTTCACAGTAGACGCCCAGTTCACGTACGCGACGTGCAACCAGCTGAGTGTACTGCGAGCCGAAATCGAGGATGAGAATGCGATGTTTATGAATATTGTCTGTCATTGACGCTAATTCCGAGGCAAGTGAAACAAATTCGCCCGGCATATAGCCGGGCGCGGAAACTTATCAGGAGCCCATGCGGTAGTTAGGGGACTCTTTGGTGATGGTCACATCGTGAACGTGACTTTCCTGAATACCCGCACCGCTGATGCGTACAAACTCTGCTTTCGTTCGCAGCGCGTCGATAGTACCACAGCCGGTCAGCCCCATACAGGAGCGCAGGCCGCCCATCTGCTGGTGAATGATCTCTTTCAGGCGGCCTTTATAGGCTACGCGGCCTTCGATACCTTCCGGGACCAGTTTGTCAGCGGCGTTATCGCTCTGGAAGTAACGGTCAGAAGACCCTTTGGACATCGCGCCCAGAGAACCCATACCGCGGTAAGATTTGTAAGAACGGCCCTGGTACAGTTCGATTTCGCCCGGGGATTCTTCAGTACCCGCCAGCATGGAACCAACCATCACTGCGGCAGCACCAGCGGCAATCGCTTTAGCGATGTCGCCGGAGAAACGAATACCGCCATCGGCGATAACTGGAATACCAGTGCCTTCCAACGCTTCAACGGCATCAGAAACGGCGGTGATCTGCGGAACACCGACGCCGGTCACGATACGGGTAGTACAGATGGAGCCAGGGCCGATACCCACTTTAACAGCGCTGCAGCCAGCTTCAGCCAAAGCGCGAGCACCTGCGCCCGTAGCAACGTTCCCGCCGATAATCTGCAGATCAGGATATTTAGCGCGAGTTTCACGAATACGCTGCAGTACGCCTTCAGAGTGGCCGTGAGAGGAGTCAATCAGCAGTACGTCAACGCCCGCGGCAACCAGCGCGTCAACACGCTCTTCGTTACCTGCGCCCGCGCCAACCGCAGCGCCCACGCGCAGACGACCATGCTCGTCTTTACAGGCGTTAGGTTTACGTTCAGCTTTCTGGAAATCTTTAACGGTGATCATACCGAGCAGATGGAAGCTGTCATCAACAACCAGCGCTTTCTCAACGCGTTTTTCGTGCATTTTGGCGAAAACGACATCGCGCGCTTCGCCTTCACGAACGGTCACCAGACGCTCTTTTGGCGTCATATATACGCTAACCGGCTGGTTCAGGTCAGTCACAAAACGCACATCACGGCCGGTGATGATACCGACCAGTTCGTTATCTTCAGTCACCACCGGGTAGCCTGCAAAGCCGTTACGCTCGGTCAGTTCTTTCACTTCGCGCAGAGTAGTGGTTGGCAGTACGGTCTGTGGGTCAGTTACCACGCCAGATTCGTGTTTTTTCACGCGGCGAACTTCTTCAGCCTGGCGCTCGATGGACATGTTTTTGTGGATAAAACCGATGCCGCCTTCCTGGGCCAGGGCAATTGCCAGGCGCGCTTCCGTCACGGTGTCCATTGCTGCGGAGAGCATAGGAATGTTCAGGCGAATGGTTTTCGTCAACTGGGTGCTGAGGTCAGCAGTATTCGGCAGAACGGTAGAATGAGCGGGAACGAGGAGGACGTCGTCAAACGTCAGGGCTTCTTTTGCGATACGTAGCATGGGCAATATCTCACCTGGGAGGTTATTAAATATTGCCGCGGCATTATACAGAGCGTAACCGATTGCATCCACACTTTTTTGCAAAAAAACCTTGCGCTCCTCTGTGAGCATGTTACTTTCGACTGAATAACCTGCTGATTTAGAATTTGATCCCGCTCACATGTTATCCTCTCAGACCACCTCAATTTTTACCGTAAGCCGCCTGAATCAGACGGTTCGTTTGCTGCTTGAACAGGAAATGGGGCAAGTGTGGATCAGCGGTGAAATCTCCAATTTCACTCAGCCGTCCTCCGGTCACTGGTACTTCACGCTCAAAGATGACACCGCTCAGGTTCGCTGCGCGATGTTTCGCAACAGCAACCGCCGGGTAACGTTCCGCCCGCAGCACGGGCAACAGGTGCTGGTGCGCGCCAACATTACATTGTATGAGCCGCGTGGGGACTACCAGATAATTGTTGAGAGCATGCAGCCTGCGGGTGAAGGTCTGTTGCAACAGAAGTATGAGCAACTGAAGGCCAAACTGCAGGCTGAAGGGCTGTTCGATCAGCAGTTCAAAAAAACGCTGCCCTCACCGGCCCACTGCGTCGGGGTGATCACCTCGAAAACCGGGGCAGCGCTACACGATATTCTCCACGTATTGAAACGCCGCGACCCTTCCCTGCCCGTTATTATCTATCCAACCGCTGTCCAGGGCGACGATGCGCCGGGGCAGATTGTGCGCGCAATTGAGCTGGCAAACGCCCGTGGCGAGTGTGACGTATTAATCGTCGGGCGCGGCGGCGGCTCGCTGGAAGATTTGTGGAGCTTTAACGACGAGCGCGTAGCACGGGCGATATTTGCCAGCCGCATTCCGGTGGTCAGCGCCGTCGGCCATGAAACCGATGTGACCATTGCCGATTTTGTCGGCGACCTGCGCGCGCCAACGCCGTCGGCGGCTGCAGAAATTGTCAGCCGCAATCAGCTCGAGCTGCTGCGTCAAATTCAGCATGGTCAACAACGTCTGGAAATGGCGATGGATTACTATCTCGCCAACCGAACTCGCCGATTTACCCAGCTTAATCACCGCTTGCAACAGCAGCATCCGCAGCTGCGTCTGGCCCGCCAGCAGACCGTGCTGGAACGACTGCGTCAGAGAATGAACTTCGCACTTGAGAATAAAATTAAACAGGCCAATCAGCGTCAGCAGCGCATGCTGCAGCGGCTGAACCAGCAGAACCCACAGCCGCGTATCCACCGCGTGCAAACACGTATTCAGCAGCTGGAATATCGACTGGCGGAAAATATTCGCGCGCGGCTAAGCGAGCAGCGCGAGCGTTTCGGCAACGCGGTCACCCATCTGGAAGCCGTCAGCCCGCTGGCAACATTAGCGCGCGGCTATAGCGTCTCCACCGCACAGAATGGAGAGGTGCTGAAGAAAGTAAAACAGGTGAAAAAGGGTCAACAAATAACGACCCGACTCGAAGACGGCTGGGTGGAGAGTGAAGTGATGGCAGTCACTCCCCAGAAAAAAACGCGCGCACTGAAAACCCGCTAGTACGCGCGTTCTTTTACTCTCTCTTATTGCCGCTTATGCTTATCACGTAAAGTTGAGACACTCTGAGCGTGTGGATTCATCAGGCAAACCAGTGCCTGATTATCGTTTGCCGTTTTCGTTGCATTCACATAGCCGCTGGTAAGATCGATGGTCTGGTAGTTCTGGCCCACTCTGTCGAATACCCACCAGGCAATATTTGAGCGATCGATCGGCCAGCCAAAACGTTCACCTAATTGACCGCCCGGGTAATCACTGTAAAGTCTTTGCATTTCTTTCAGCGTCGGCTGATGATCATCGGAACAGCCAGATTTACTTGCCAACCCTGCGCCACCATGGTTAAACAATGACCAAGTTTCATTGCCAATGCTGTAAGAACCAAAGGTGTTATCATGCGACGGCGCTTCATTCATCAATAGTGGTCGCTTAAAGACTACGCCATCGCTGCTGGTCACCGTTTCCGGCATATGCCCCCAGTATTGAGCCTTGTCACTATCGGGGCTGGAAATTACGGTAAAGATCACGTTAAGCGAAGAGGTCAAATTAGGATAATCGTCCATCTTCGCCGAAATCGCCGTTTTCAGCCCCATCGCAGTGTCCTGACGCAGGCTAAACGTCGCCTTACCGCCCGCCCCCGTCACGCCGTGATAGACATCAATATGATCATCCAGTAGCACCGTTGTCGCCACTGGCGTCAGTTCCTGCAGAAAAAGATCGTCCGTCACGCCGCCGTTCCCGGTAGTTTTCGCTTCCCCCCGGCGAGACAGACCTTGACTACGCGAAATCGTAAATGCCGCATTCGCAGACGGATTGCCGCTGCTGTCTTTCATGGTGACGGTGAGCGGGATCTCTTCTCCTTTTTTGACTTTCACCGCATCGCTTACCGTATCGAGGGCAATACTGGAAGTCAGTTCAATCGTCGCCGGTACCGGTGAATGCGGGTCGACCAGGCAAACCTGCGCCCCTGTTACACTCCCTGAACTACTTGATGACGATACGTTCCCCACATCCAGCCGCATAGACTGATAGTTCCCGGTATTCGCCGCGCGATCTACCGCAAACCAGAACCATTTTTCATTCACCGGCCAACCATAACGTTCAAACAATGCGCCGCTGGGATTATCTGCATACAATGTTTGCAGATCGCTTAATAAAGGCTGATACGCCTCATCACAGTCGGACTTCCCGGCCGTCAGCGTGGTGGATTGCAACCTCAACGGCCAGCGTTCATTGCCGCTGTTGACGCTGGAAGCGTAGCCCGACGTCTCCGCAGCAAGATAAGGGCGATGGAATGTAACGCCAGCGCTGTTAGTCACCGTTTCCGGCATATGGCCCCACATGGCGGCCTTATCGCTGTCAGGGCTGGTGAGAACGGAAAAGATTACGTTTTTACTCACCGTGGCTAAACTGTCTCCCTCCACCGTGGCGGTTACCGTCGTTTTCAGGCCGCTCGAATTGTCCTGCGCTAACGCCAATTGCGCTTTACCATCAGCATCCGTCATTCCATACCATTTCGACGAACCGGAATTGAAACTCGTCGCACTCCCCTCAGGCGTAACGGGCGTCAAGGTCATGTAAGCCTGGTTGTTTGATATCACCGTACTGGCTCGCGTGGTCGATGAAGAACGCCCCAGCACCACCACGGTATTGGCCTGTGGGATGCCGGCAGCATTTTTTACGCTAACCGTTAGCGGTAACGTTTCGCCTTTCTTACCCATGAAGCTTGCGTACGTCTCATTCCATGACATGGAAGAGTCAAGCGTAATAGCATACTCACGTTGTGCCGTCAGACACAGCTGCGTTACGTTGGTCGGGGACGAAGATGCCGTTGTGTTCATGACACCATTACGAAAATTAATGTATTGATATAATGACGTTTGCCCGCTTAGCGTCTTATCACCTGCCCACCACCCATACGAGGCGATCATCGGAAGACCGTAATCAGCGGTTAATGCACTATCCGGGTGATCGTTATACAGCGACGTTAAATCGGCCGCCGTCGGCATTTGGCTCATAGTGCAGGCCCCGCGCCCGCTATTTACATTTTTCACCGTATACCACATTTCATTGTTTTGTATGACCCCCTCCGTATCCGTGGTTGAATTCAGCTCATACCTCAGCCTTGGGCGCATAAATTCCGCGCCGTTGCTGGCGGTGAAGGTCTCCGGCATATGCCCCCACATCTGGGCTTTACTGCTGTCTGGACTGGTAAGTACGGTAAACACTGTCGACAGCGACGAAGTTGCCGCTGGGGTTTTATACAAGCTGGCGTTCAACACCGTTTTCAACCCCGGCCCAGTATCTTCACCTACATCAATAGACAGCGTGCCGTCCGGGCCGGTGACCCCATAATAGGTGCCGTTATAAAGCCAGGTCTGCGGCGCCTGTCCGGTCAGCACCAGCTCCATGGTTGGTATGGTCCTGGAAGTAAGCGCACTGTTGCCGCGTATCGAACCTCGGTCACGCGTCAGGGTAAACGCAGCGTTCCCTACCGGGTTACCGACAGCATCCGTGGTGGTGATCGTTAACGGCACTCTTTCACCCGTCTTCACTTTCACCGCTTGCGCGGTTTCGTCTATTGCCACCGTCGAGGTCAGCGCGATCGTCGTGGCCTGTGTAGCCCCCGTACTCGTACAAATCTGGTACTGCATGGCGCTGGTATCCGTCGCCGACACCGAATGATGACTGCCATCATCCAGATCGACGACATAAAAATCGATGGGTGCTTCAGAAGAAAACTTACTCACATAGCTACCACTCCAGTAGGAGTAGTCTATCGGCCAGCCCTGTGCCGTCTTGATGCTTCTGTCCGGGTATTGGCGATAAAGCGCGTCCAGAGCGTCGATGGCAGGGTAATACCCGGACGCGCACATCTCCGCATTGTTCTTGCGGCCATCAGGGCCGTAAAAACGGGACCACGCCTCGTTATCTTCCGTATAGCTCATCACATTGAGAGTATTACTCAGCTCCGCGTACAGCAGCGGCCGGTGGTAGCTCGTACCGTCTGCCGCCGTCAGCGTGTCCGTCATATGCCCCCACAGCGTCGCCTTGTCCGAGTCGGGGCTGGTGACGACCGTAAAGATGGTGTCGAGGCTGGCACTCACGCTGGCATTGCCGTACAGCGCCGCCGTTATCGCCACTTTAGTGCC
>ENA-UESL01000191-UESL01000191.1-human-gut-metagenome-genome-assembly--contig:-NODE-191-length-37560-cov-92.001974_pt1 | contig 37560 bp, 37 predicted proteins | sample MGYA00243008_ERZ508009 | MGnify/ENA primary metagenome ERZ508009 (study PRJEB26167, sample SAMN06115396) | human gut metagenome | host: Homo sapiens | place: China:Guangxi | collected 2016-06-08...
GCTGATAGAAACAGAAGCCACTGGAGCACCTCAAAAACACCATCATACACTAAATCAGTAAGTTGGCAGCATCACCCGCAATCTATTCCGCCGGACTCATAATAACTGCAAATCAACATCGTCATATCGGCAGACCGGCCGCCAGTATTCTTTCACGTTGCTCGGCTGTCCGGGCAGGGTCTGACTGATTGTTAAATAATGCCCTGATTTCAGATGGTTTTTCTTCAAAGTGCGCCACTATGCGCCCGGTGAACCCACTCCGCTTAATTAGTACTGAATGGACTGGAGCAGACCCGATGAAAGTATCATTCTTTCACTGTCTGTCCCCGCTAAGTAACTCCTAAGTCTGGCTCATTAATCTGCGGTGGAAGCAGACTCACCCGATGAATACGGCAACAGTCATCCCAGGCAGGAAACAATGCGACCACAACAAAATACGTCCCCGGCTTTCCCGATGAATAAAGTTCCTGAAGTCACACTCTTTTTCTGGCTGATAAAAATGATGTCCACTACCGTGGGTGAAACAGCGGCAGACTTCCTGAATATGGATCTCAACTGGGGGCTGACTAATACCTCTCTGCTTACCGGCATATTGTTTGCCGTGGTACTGACCTTTCAGTTACGTGCGAATCGCTATATTCCGGCTCTTTACTGGTCAACTGTACTATTAATCAGCGTGTTCGGAACGCTGATCACTGACAACATGACCGACCACTTTGGAGTGCCGCTCGCGCTGTCAACATCGGTATTTGGCGGATTGCTGGTTCTGACATTCGGACTCTGGTACGCGAAGGAAAAAACCTTATCTATTCACAGCATCAACAGCCTGAAGCGGGAAACGTATTACTGGATCGCCATTTTGTTCACCTTCTCGCTGGGAACTGCCGCAGGAGACTGGGCAGCGGAAAGTCTGGGGCTTGGTTATCTGAATGCAGCCATTGTGTTTGGTGCGCTGATTGCGCTGACCGCGGTCAGTCGCTATCTGTTCAAAGCGAACAGCGTACTGTGTTTCTGGATTGCGTATATTTTAACCCGGCCTCTGGGAGCCTCTTGTGGTGATTTGTTATCTCAACCCCTTACCAGCGGTGGTCTGGGGCTTGGCACAACAGGAACCAGCATTTTGTTCCTGCTGACCATCACCAGTCTTATCGGTTACCTCACCTATAAAATGAAACTCGAAGAAATCAACAGATAAGACATTCAGTGCGGTACAGGTTGTACATCACCGGTATCGTGTTTATTCTTCGGTATATTTCGCTTATCCGTGAGCTATCAATCCTATGAGAATACTCCTTGTCGAGGACGATCCGATGGTTGGAGAGGTCGTCACCAGCTCGCTGAAAGACAACGCCTGGGCGGTAGACTGGGTTAAAAGCGGCAATGATGCCTGTGTCGGGTTTAGCACCTGGCAATATGATGTGATTTTGCTTGACCTAGGGTTGCCTGGCAAAGACGGCCTGACCGTGCTGGCCGAAATCCGCCAAAAAGCGCTTCCGGTGCCGGTGCTCATTCTGACCGCTCGCGACGCGCTCGAAGACAGGTTAAAAGGGCTCGACGGCGGTGCGGACGATTATATTCTCAAACCATTTGAAATGAGCGAGCTACTGGCCCGGATCCGCGCAGTCATTCGAAGAAACACTGGCAATGGAAACCCTGTCCTGAGTAATGGCGTACTGACGCTGGATCCGGTCACTCATGAAGCCAGCATTTCCGAAACCCAGCAAAAGTTTTTGCTCTCGAACCGCGAATACGCCCTGTTGGAAGCTCTGATGCTGCGTCCAGGAGGAATACTTTCCCGCAGCGCACTGGAAGACCGAATTTATGGCTGGGGTGATGAAGTCGAAAGTAATGCCATCGAATTTCTGATCCATGCGTTAAGAAAGAAGCTCGGGCGGGACGCGATTAAAAATGTCAGGGGAGTCGGATGGCTGGTTTCAAAAAACGGATGAAAACCTCCGTTCAGTTACGGTTATCACTGGCGCTGGGTATCGCTATCCTGCTTACCGCCGTTATTTCCGGAGGGATTACCTTTTATCTGGCGCTGGATGAAGCCAGGGAGCTTCAGGACGATACCTTAAAACAGATAGCTTACGTCACGAAGTCCCCCGGACATAACGCGCTGCCCGAAATAAAGGGGCAAAAGAGGGCCGACGAGGACAGCGATGGCAAAATACTGGTGGAATATCTCACCGTCTCGGGTACGCAAAACGATGACACAGGCATCACCTTTCATTTGCCCGCGCCCGTGAGGGAAGGTTTTCAGAACGCCACCATCACCGGTGTACAATATCGGGTTCTTGTTCACCGTCTGACGCCGGAACAGTTTGTGATTGTTGGTCAGCAGACCGAGGTCAGGGATGAAATCGCCTTTGCAAGCGCATTACGCACGCTGATCCCATTTATCCTGCTTTTACCTGTGCTGCTGCTGGTCACCACCGACCTGATAAAAAAATCCTTCCGGCCAGTGCTGAATCTTGCTGCAGGAGTATACCGGCGAGATGAACGGGATTTAACACCATTGAGGGATGATAACATACCGGACGAGATTCGCCCTTTCGTGGAAAGTATTAACAGACTTTTGCACAAAGTGAACAACACAATACAGGCACAAAAACGCTTCATTGCCGATGCCGCGCACGAATTACGCACCCCCCTGACGGCCCTGTCCCTCCAGGCTGAGCGGTTATCGGGTTCAGACATGTCGGCAGAGGCGCGTGAGCGTTTAGCCGCTCTGAGGCTGGGGTTGACGCGGGAAAAAAATTTGCTTGAGCAGCTATTATCTCTCGCCAGAGAGCAACAGCCTCTTCAGACGCAAGGGACAGAAGCGGTATCACTCAATGAAGTGTTTCGGCAGGTTATAGAGACCCTGCTCCCTCTGGCACTGGAAAAGGGTATTGATATCGGTGTGGTGGAAACCCCTTACCAGGCAGAGTCGCAGGTGATTACGGAAAAAAACACCCTGTACACGGCGCTCAAAAATCTGGTCGAAAACGCGATTCACTATATCCCTGAAAACGGGCAGATTGACCTGCGGTTACAGTTTATTGATAACAGCGCGGTGATTGATGTCGAGGATAACGGGCCGGGAATTGCAGCGGAACAAAGAGAACGAGTATTTGACGCATTCTACCGGCCTGCAGGCACCGAAAAACCTGGCTCAGGGTTGGGCTTGTCTATTGTAAAAGCATGCGTGCACCGGCTGGGAGGAACAATCATTCTTGCGCCATCCTCACACTTTCCATCCGGGTTGAGGGCAAGGATAATCCTGCCGGTTGAAAGCCACTCCGGGTAAACCAATATTCAGTTCGCTCAGTTTTCCCTAAGTTAACGCCGCTATGCTGTCCTTAACAAACAAGGAGGACAATCACATGAACATAAAGACGTTAAAAAATGATACGGTGGAAACCGTGTCATTTCTGGTGAAGGCTCTGTTTTTCGTTGTAAGAAAGATATATCTGAAGCCGGCAGTCGCGGTATGTCCGCTGCCGCAGACACTGGCGGAGTGCCGGATATACGCAGCACGGAGTATCTGCTAATTTCTGATGCCATGTCTTAACCCGGTCGTTATTTAGTGTGATGGTGCCAGTAAAATATTTGATGACGTTAAACGTAATAGACCTGAAAAAGAAACCATCACTTTGCAGGTTGTAATAAACGGGGGGCGAGTGTTTTCGTATTTGCTTTCAGTAAAAACCAGACTCCCTGTATACAAAATCATTCATATCATTTTTTAAAAAACGATTTTACTATCTTTATATCGAAAGCAGGTCACTCCCTTTCATTCTATGGCCAGCACACACCTGACGAGCCGGCTTACCCGATTGTAAATATCTGGCACTGAACAGGATGAGTCTGCCTCCTGTAAGGATAATTGTTCTAACTTTTAATGGCTAAGTATGTTCTAAGTATTTCCGCGTAATGTTATGACTACGCCAAAAGACGAATATAAATTACACCAACCAGGAGTAACACACCATGAAACGCACAATTTTTTTTGCCCTTTCTACATTTTTACTGGCAATGACTGCCAGCTCTGTATACGCCAGTACCGAACACACCGGTATGTCTGACTTACGGGTTCAGAAAACCGCTAATGCCAGCTACTGTAATCCAGGTTCACATCGTTGCGAGGCCCCTTTTACTATTGGCCGGGATAATATTGCAAAACCAGACGGGTCAGATAAAAACTACTGTAATCCGGGATCACATCGTTGCGAGGCCCCTTTTTCTACTGGCCGGGATAATATTGCCAAGCCAGACGGAACAGACAAAAACTACTGTAACCCTAACTCCAGAAAATGTAATGCACCTTTCACCACCGGACATGATAATATTAATCAGTAAGAGATTTTAGCTGGTCAATAACAAATACAAATCTGCTGAGCTCGCCAGGGATGTTCTATGAATACGAAATTACAGGCATCGTTAGTCAAGGTGCCTCAGATTACCCTTACGTTCTGGATAGTCAAAATAGCAGTAACCACTTTGGGTGAGACCGGTGGGGATGCTGTTTCAATGTCCATGGGGATAGGCTACGCCGGCAGGGTAATGACTCCAACTTATTGATAGTGTTTTATGTTCAGATAATGCCCGATGACTTTGTCATGCAGCTCCACCGATTTTGAGAACGACAGCGACTTCCGTCCCAGCCGTGCCAGGTGCTGCCTCAGATTCAGGTTATGCCGCTCAATTCGCTGCGTATATCGCTTGCTGATTACGTGCAGCTTTCCCTTCAGGCGGGATTCATACAGCGGCCAGCCATCCGTCATCCATATCACCACGTCAAAGGGTGACAGCAGGCTCATAAGACGCCCCAGCGTCGCCATAGTGCGTTCACCGAATACGTGCGCAACAACCGTCTTCCGGAGCCTGTCATACGCGTAAAACAGCCAGCGCTGGCGCGATTTAGCCCCGACGTAGCCCCACTGTTCGTCCATTTCCGCGCAGACGATGACGTCACTGCCCGGCTGTATGCGCGAGGTTACCGACTGCGGCCTGAGTTTTTTAAATGGCGGAAAATCGTGTTGAGGCCAACGCCCATAATGCGGGCGGTTGCCCGGCATCCAACGCCATTCATGGCCATATCAATGATTTTCTGGTGCGTACCGGGTTGAGAAGCGGTGTAAGTGAACTGCAGTTGCCATGTTTTACGGCAGTGAGAGCAGAGATAGCGCTGATGTCCGGCAGTGCTTTTGCCGTTACGCACCACCCCGTCAGTAGCTGAACAGGAGGGACAGCTGATAGAAACAGAAGCCACTGGAGCACCTCAAAAACACCATCATACACTAAATCAGTAAGTTGGCAGCATCACCCTAGCGTTCCCGTTGTCAGGGGGGCCGGGTAATGATATTCATCATTTCTGCAGCCTCCTTATTCACACCATGTCACCCGATTTCATTCGTCTCCGGAGAGTCGGTTTCCGGAACAGCGGAAGAAAAAGCAGACCTGACGAGGGTCTGCTTTCAGTTCCTGAGACTCATCAGATGGCGTTAAGCCACACCATCCCGTATTTTTGCTCACGCGCTTCGAACGCCTGGCGTCCCCCTTCAAGCACATCACATATAGCCTTGCACATACTGTTTGGCGCCCCGTGATCTCCGTATTCCAGCGCCCCGCTACGGTAACTGATGACTTCATCATTATTGGCCGCGATGATGACCTGTTCAGCATCACAGTTAACCACCAGGTTGGCGTTATGCGTCACGATGATGACCTGCCGGTACTGTTTTATTTTTCTGAAAAGTGGGACCAGACTATGCATGATGAATTCATTGTCCAGGTCATCTTCCGGCTGATCAAATACAAACGGCGATCCGAAGGCATCTGCCGCCAGTTTAAGGCAGACATAGAAGGTCCCCCGTTGCCCGGCTGACAGTTTTTCCACGGTTTTACCTTTGTCTTCAAATTCCGCCCTGACGTTCAGATAGCGCTGGATCTGCTCCGGACTGAACAGATAACTGAGAAGTGCATCCGGTCCCTGACTGTTAAAATATTCGTCGCGCCAGAAAAACGCCTCGAGGGTCAGTTTATTGTCCGGGCATTCCGGCAGAACCAGCATGGGTTCATTTGCCAGCAGGGCCCGGAACTCATCAATGCTGCTGATCCTGAACACCTCCCGCAGCCTGTCCTGGGTAGTCAGCTCCCCGGTCGCCCTGAACCGGCCCCGGTTCAGATAACTGAGCATCCCGTTGTAAAAGGCCGTGACATCAAAGTGAGGCTGGCCGTAAATGCGGATATCCGTAAGAATGTCCTGTATCAGGGCCTGCTGATCCTGCGTCAGATGCGGTTTTGTGGTCAGCGATGCGAAAGCCGTGTCGATCACGCCCTGTCTGGACAGCAATCCATACATGAATTCAGCCGCAAGCCTGGCGCGTTGTTCCAGTCCGCTCCAAGACGGTATGCATGAAGGGTTTCTGCCAGGCTAATCCTGGCTCTCGTTAATCTGGATATGTACCGGAAGACCCGCGTCATAACAGGTCTGATACAAGTCAGCCACCTGCAGGGGATCGCCTTCCATTATCTGACGTATTCCACCTGCATTCGTCACTTGCAGACAGGTGGAGCCGTCGAGCCGGATCACGTAGGCTGCCTGACAGATACGGTGAAGGCTGTCACCGAGAAAAACCTCCACCGCCTCACCGGTTGTCGACTCGCGCAAGGGCAGACTGTGCACCTTCAACTGGCGCTGGCGGGAGATTTCGTCATCACGGGCTGCCTGATAAAGCGGTTCCGCCACATCGCGTCCGGCCCCGGTCAGCTCCACGGCCAGCTGCTGGTTAGGCGCGCGCAGGGTGCGCAGCCAGCCCGCTGCTTCCATGCGCCGGCAGGAGGCGCGCAGGTTCGGCCCGTACACCGGGGCGTCCCCGCCCTGTTCCAGCACCCGCTCAATATCCCGCGTGGCCACCGGCCCCGGACGTTTCGAATCCAGGGCGGCCAGCACAATCAGCACCCGCCGCTGCAGCGGTGACGGGCGTCGCGCCTGTGTCATTGCTTATCCGTCTCCGGCCAGATGAGTTTTCTGAGACGCTGATGATCGACGTCAATGAGCGCTTTGGTTTGTTCGTAATTTTTCATTGGCGCACCAGTAATCGCCAGTTCATACCAGAATTGCAGAAGGGTGCTGGCCATACTCGATTCGCTGATGTATTTAGCGCCCTGACTGTCCAGCTCGCATTCACGGATACGTTCTTCCGCTATCCGGGTCAGCTGCTCATAGCTGAGTGAAAAATTCACTTCTTTCTCATCCATCCTGCACGCTCCGTCTGATAATGTCCGGTTTAGTCAAAAATCATACTTCATATGATTCATGTATTAACTGTAGAATATCATATCAGATATGATTATTATGAATAACGATAAATATCACACACAGTATGATTTTATGCGTTTTGTTTATTTATCATATTTCTTACCGTTTTCCCGCCACGCAGATCCGAAAAGATGCTTAGGCGGTTCTTTTGCGGCTGACATTCTTTTGAGTTTTAATGACGTGATATAGCAAGCCCACACAGAGGGAAAGAGGAATGAGCCAGCAACTGCGCAAGCGGTCTGACATTGAGAAAAAGGTTGCGGCCGGAGAGGCTGTTAAGGAACAGCCGCGTCAGCTAATCAGGGACACTATCACCGGGAAAATCATTTCTAACGAGCGGGTGCCTGAAACGCTCCCGGCCTGCCTGATAGCGATGCAGTCGAATACGCTTGTCTACAACGATGTAGATGTGGAGGCCTTTCAGCGGGAAGTCCGTCAGCAGGTATCACAGATACTGGACGCCATCAGGGATGAGCGATTTGAAAATGCCGGCATAGCCTATCAGCAGTTTATAGACCAGTATGATGCGTGTTTCGAAACGCCTTCCGTGGATGTACTTGGTGAGGTGAAACGACGTGGTATAGATCTTTATGCGGTGCTGGAACATCAGGGAACCCGTCTTACGGCAGAAATGTGCGTTGGAGGTAGTCATGATCGAGCGTCTGAACGCAGCTTTAATGCCGTCACCGAGGCTCATATCAATCTGTTGTTCTATATGCTCACGCTGAATCTGGCGATCCATAACAAGATTGATAATGTCCAGAAACAGCTACGTACTAAACTCGGTTTTCTGGAAGAGCGGCTCAGAACGTTGCTTAACGAGTACATCTATGCAAATCAACTTGGCCGGATCGTTCTGGACGGGTTACATGCAAGCGAGACCCTTTATGGCTGGATTTTGCTTGAAAAAAATGACCTGGATGCTGCCCGGTTGATTTATAAGAATGATTTAAAGCTGAATAACGAAATGAAGTTTGCCGAGCTTCATGCAGAGGTGATGAGCATCTACCAAAAGAGATACACATCTGAAACGCCTGAAGATCTTCGGAATAGAGCTTTCTCAAGGTGTGGGTTATCCGAAGACAGAGCACAATTCGCTTTTAAGCTGTGTTATTACCTTCACCAGACAGGACAGATTAGGAAGTATATCGATGAGCTGACGCTGGGTGCTGATAACAACGACACGAGTGACGCTACCGTGGATGTCCGGTCCCTCCTGGTTCCCTCTGCATCCGGGCTCGCAACTCAATGAAAGACGAAATAGCACGACAGATCGCCGGACTTATTGAGCTGAACAAATTTAATGGCTATACGCTGGTCAGCGGAGAAGACTGGCAGAAGCCTACAGTCACCGAAATCCTGCTGGTCCGGGGATTTATCCCCCTGACTGACAACCAGCTGGCTAACCGACTGGATGTGGACGAACGCACCATCCGTAAGTGGAAATCAGGAGAGACCAGTATGGTGTACACCACCTGGTGCTGCCTGTGCTGGCTGGCTGGGCTGGGGATGCCGCTCGATAACATTATCAGTGGCTGAAGATTCGCTTCCAGATGCGTCTGAAAATGAATCGTCTCTGATATCGGCAGCGGGAACGGATGATATGAGGGAGACGGTCATAGTTTTTCCAGAACAATGTCCAGCCCTGATACCCCTTGACCACTAATAGGATGAAGCAGCCGGCTTTGAAGATGCCATATGCGATGGCGGTGAGGATTAGAAATACAGTCATACGATTTTCCTTATGTAAAACTGTATTTAGAAAATCCGATGCGGCCTTTAAGGCCGGACTGTAAAAAAACCTGAAAAAAGTTTCTCTTTCCTCTTTGTTGCTATTACTGGCTTTGTCAGCCTTGAATTTTGCTTTTTATGCAATATTCCCCTAATGACAACTATCCAGAATTTTTTTGTGCTTCTGCAAAAATCCTTCTTCTCTTCTCCTGAGATCCGAAACTCATTGAGTCGGAAGACTGGGTACCTCTTCAGAACGCAGAATCACCTGAGTTACCAGAACAGCAGACGTAAAAAAGGCCGCTGAAGCGGCCTGATTAAATTATCCGGGCAATTCACTCAGCCTGGAAGTTTTTCAAGGAACTGGAGGACTGCCTTCTGGTATGCAGTCCAGTTTTTAGCGCTTTCCCACGGGGTTGAACCGTCGTTATAAAAATAAATATCGCTATCGAGTAATCCCGGAGCACCTGCAAGAAGATGATCACCGTAATCAGCGTATTCCGCGCCGTGGCCACCGGCCTGCGCCATAAATCCCAGAGGTTTATATTCACGATTAAGAAGCAGATATTTACCGGGTTCATGTTCTCGGACAGAGTACGGCAAATTGAATCGCATTAGCCATTTCATGGCATCGGTCTTACTGTTTCTGATTTTAAATCCGCGAAAATCATTTTCAAAACAATGTACTACCGTTTCAAGTCTGCTCTTTAGCGTTTGCATGTATCATCCTTTGTGCATTTGCCACGATGGGAATTAATTGCTTACAGCGCAGCTTCGAGGATACAGGATTCAGACAGTTACTTATAGCGATGCCTGAGAGAATGGCCAGTACATCTGACAACGCAGCAGGCTGAATTCCCGGATGTTGAATAATGACCCTCAATGCCACTCCCACCTTCAGCGCCTGTGGAACTGTCGTTCCACTCCTCGTCACGTCCGGTTCCGTGAGAGCGCTGGACCTGCTCCGGACTGAACTGATAGCTGAGGAGTGCCTCTGGTCTCTGACTGTTAAAATAATTGTCTCGTCAGAAAAACGCCTCAAGGGTCCGGATATTCCGGCATAACCAGCATGGGGTCATTTGCCTGTAGGGCCTGGAACTCATCAATGCAGCTGATCCTGAACACCTCCCGCGGTCTGTCGACGGTAGTCAGCTCCTTGTCGATTATTTATTCCTTTGTTTGTGACATCTACTTCTGATACCAGAGCAAAAATCTAATCCATATGTATATGAAATAATTTGTTGTTTAAAAAATGAGATTTAATATCCTTAGCCAGGACACCAGAATATACCTGGTAGAATGCACGAGCATATTGATTTTTTCGTGTATCAGTGGTTAAAACCGGACGGTATGCATATTTCAGAAACATCTAATCACCTAAATTTTTCAGTAAGTTACACATAACCCCCCCCACTATTAAGAATTACTCTCAACACTATTTGTATCGTGCAGTATCAGGAATGATCGTGGTTGCTGACACAATAACGAAAATCCTGCATTTTTGTAATCGACCTCATCTATCACTACATTATTGCAACTTATTGGACACATTTAATCATGTGCTTAACAATGTACTTGCAAGTGAGTTTTTATCTCATACAAAAAAATGATTGTTTTCAATAGTCGAAATTTCTCATCAAGGCTCTGATTTGATAAGAAATAATTAATTATCAGTGTATTATCGGGGTTAAGGTGAACTATGTTCGGATTAGATGCCTTCCATTTGGCCAGGGTACAGTTTGCATTTACTGTTTCCTTCCACATTATTTTCCCAGCAATAACCATTGGTCTGGCCAGTTTCCTGGCCGTGCTCGAAGGGTTATGGTTAAAGACACGAAATGACACTTACAAGGAGCTCTATCACTTCTGGTCAAAAATTTTTGCAGTAAACTTTGGTATGGGTGTTGTTTCCGGTCTGGTTATGGCTTATCAGTTTGGTACCAACTGGAGTGGCTTCTCACAGTTTGCAGGGAGTATCACCGGTCCATTGCTGACCTACGAAGTTCTGACTGCGTTCTTCCTTGAAGCGGGTTTCCTTGGTGTCATGCTGTTTGGCTGGAATCGTGTTGGCCCCGGTCTGCACTTCTTTGCTACCTGTATGGTGGCGCTGGGGACACTGTTTTCCACGTTCTGGATCCTGTCATCCAATAGCTGGATGCAGACTCCACAGGGTTATGCCATCGAGAATGGTGTTGTTATCCCTGTAGACTGGCTGAAAATTATCTTTAACCCTTCCTTCCCGTTCCGCCTGTTACATATGTCCACTGCGGCTTTCCTTGCAAGCGCTTTTTTTGTCGGAGCATCAGCAGCATGGCATCTGCTAAAAGGCAATGATACTCCCGCTATTCGCAAAATGTTCTCTATGGCATTGTGGATGGCATTAATCGTTTCCCCGATCCAGGCCGTTATCGGTGATGCGCATGGTCTGAATACTCTTGAGCACCAGCCGGCAAAAATCGCTGCGATTGAAGGACACTGGGAAAATAAACCTGGTGAAGCAACCCCTCTGGTTCTGTTTGGCCTGCCAGATATGAATGCAGAAGAGACGAAGTACAAAATAGAGGTCCCTTATCTTGGCAGTATTATCCTTACACACAGCCTTGATAAGCAGGTGCCTGCCCTGAAGAGTTTCCCTAAAGAAGATCGTCCTAACTCCACTATCATATTCTGGTCTTTCCGCGTAATGGCTGGCTTAGGGATGCTGATGATTCTTCTCGGGGTGGTCAGCGTATGGCTGCGCTGGCGGAAACGTCTCTATACATCTAAACCGTTCCTCTATTTTTCTCTCTTCATGGGGCCTTCGGGACTGATTGCGTTACTGGCCGGTTGGTTCACAACTGAAATAGGTCGTCAACCATGGGTCGTTTATGGCGTACAGCGAACGAAAGATGCTGTTTCTGCACATGGCGATTTACATATGTCAATCAGCTTACTGGCGTTTCTTCTTGTTTACACCTCAGTCTTTGGCGTCGGTTATATATATCTCGTACGTCTGATCAAAAAAGGGCCTGTACATGCTGAGGAGCATCAGGAGGTAACGGATGGAACACCTGCCCGTCCTCTGTCAGCGGTAAATGAGGGTTTGGCAACACGTGGGAGAGACAAATAATGGGTATTGATCTGTCAATTATCTGGTTTGTCATCATCGTCTTCGCTACGTTGATGTATATAGTGATGGATGGATTTGATCTGGGAATCGGTATTTTGTTCCCGTTTCATAAGCACGATGTCGATCGCGATACAATGATGAATACCGTTGCGCCGGTATGGGATGGCAACGAAACCTGGATGGTACTGGGGGGAGCGGCATTGTACGGCGCGTTTCCTCTGGCTTACGCTGTTATCATTGATGCTCTTAGTATTCCGCTTACCGCAATGTTACTTGGGCTTATCTTTCGTGGTGTGGCCTTCGAGTTTCGTTTTAAAGCAATCCCGGAACATCGACCTATCTGGGACAAAGCATTTATAGTCGGCTCTGTACTGGCCACTTTCAGTCAGGGTGTTGCAGTCGGAACCTTATTAAATGGATTGAGTGTGTCCGGACGTGCATTTAGCGGTTCTGCATTGGTTTGGCTCGCCCCGTTCCCTCTGTTCTGCGGATTGGGACTGGTACTGGCCTATGCCCTGCTGGGTTGCACCTGGCTGATTATGAAAACAGAAGACTCGCTTCACCGCAGGATGTCAGAGCTTGCAACTCCGTTAACCATTGGTTTACTGGCAGTTATTGCAATTATCAGTGTCTGGACCCCATTGACTCATCCTGAGATTGCCAGTCGCTGGTTCAGTATGCCAAATGTCATCTTTTTCCTGCCTGTACCATTGCTGGTCCTTGTTTGTTGCTGGGGTATCGTTCGCAGTGTTTATAGCCGTCGATCCAGCTTTGGTCCCTTTATGCTGACGTTAGGATTAATCTTCCTTGGTTTCAGTGGTCTTGGGATCAGTATCTGGCCATATATCATACCGCCTTCTGTAACCATCTGGCAGGCCGCGTCACCTCCTCAGAGTCAGGGCTTTATGCTAATAGGTGGCTTGTTGATTATCCCTGTAATCCTGATGTACACCTGCTGGAGTTACTATGTATTCCGGGGGAAGGTAAAAACTGGCGACGGTTATCACTAATGGTGAGGTCAATGGAGAAACTTAAATGAAAACCGTTGATGAAACACCTCGTCCATTCTGGAAAAAATTGATGTGGCTGGTGATTATCTGGGCTGTCAGTGTAATGGCGTTGGGGGTCGTTGCCACAATATTCAAATTGCTAATGACAGCCGCTGGGATGAAAACTCACTAACGTTTAAATCGGGTTACCTCTGGTAACCCGATTTTCTTAGTATCAAAAAGACATGTTTATGGTCAATTTCTCTGGTCAGAAGTGATTTAAATTTCTGACCATGAACTTGTACAACTTTCCTTCAGATATAATTCAGATAACGGTGTAAAAAGGAGAATGCTTACATACGAGCTTTGTAGAGCTCAATAATCTCCGAAAGGCTTGCCTGACGAGGATTGGTTAAAGAACAAGCATCATTTAGTGCATTTTGTGCCATAAATGCAAGTTTATCCTCCGTTACACCAAGATCAGCCAGGCGTTGATTCGTACCGACTTTTTGCGACAACATCTCAATTGCTTCGATAGCAGAATTAATGGCCTGCTCCTGAGTCATTGTTGAGACATCAATCCCCATTGCCCGGGCGATTTCAACAAAACGATCGGGAACCTTTTTCGCATTAAATCGGGATACTTCACCCAGCAGGATCGCATTACACAAACCGTGAGACAGATTATAAACGCCACCTAACTGGTGAGCCATTGAATGGACATAACCAAGAGACGCGTTTGAAAATGCCATTCCAGCCAGATATTCACCATATTGCATGGCATCACGTGCTTCGCGGTTTTGGCCATCATCTACAACGTCTTTAAGATTATTAACAATAATTTCAATTGCTTTGATAGCACAAGCATCAGTAACAGGCGTAGCTGCTGTTGATACATACGCTTCAATTGCATGAGTTAAGGCATCCATACCTGTAGTTGCCGTAAGGAACGCAGGCATTGCGACCATAAGTTCAGAATCGTTAACCGCAATGATAGGCGTAAAGTGCTTATCCACTACCGGGTATTTAGTTTCATCTTCCTGGTTAGTGACGATTGCAAATACGGTCATTTCCGATGCCGTACCCGCTGTCGTATTTACAGTAACTAATGGTAATTGTGGTTTTTTGGACAGATGCACACCTTTCGAGTAATCCCGAATATGCCCACCATTAGTGGCCACCAATGCAATACCTTTAGCTGTATCGTGAGAAGACCCCCCACCAAAGGAAATGACAAAATCAGCATTACTTTTTGCAAGCAAGGCTAAACCGTCATCAATATTTTTCTCTGTTGGATTAGGTTGAACACCATCAAATATTGCATAACTAATTTTATGCGCCTCAAGCTCATCTGTCAGTTTGTTAACCAGTCCCGTGTCAGCCAAAACACGGTCAGTGACGATCAGCGCTTTTTTTAACTCCCTTGAAACAAGTTCATCCCCTAAAAGACGAATAGCATTAAGTCCCATTAGGGTTACAGGCGGCATATAAAATACATTACTCATAGTTAATATCCTTTCGTCAGTTTAAATATTAGAGAGGGCATTTTAAATCTTGATAGCCTTGTTGTTTCTGTGTGTACATCATCTGCTTCATATACTATACGGCAGTATAGTAACTGGCAATACCAATACTGTTGATAAGGATTAAAAAAAGATAAACACTTGATTTTTATCTGAAAATATTTTTTGATGTTTGATGAGGACTTGGGTTATCACTTCTGAGTAGTAACCTGTTGCGTGCGGGAAATATCTTCAGACAGGTCAGGTGACAACGCCGTACAGAATGGGCCTATACAGTGCTGTGGCCAGTCTCCAGTACCAGAACTGTCAGTTAGTACTGGTTTTCCGAACAGTGGGCGATTCTGCCCTATCGCCTGGACCGGTCTTGCGACGGTTTACAATTACAGATATCTGTAGGGTGAGGCGGCACCTGGAACACTGGTGCCGAGAATGATTACTGGATCAGAAAACTCAGGGCAGTATGTACTGCGCATGATAACGAAATTATCGCACCTGAACTGATGACAGCATTTGTCGTAGTGGTATACAAAGCAGAAATTTGTTTTGGCTGAACGACACTGGACTCCTGGGACATAGTCAGGGAATGAGTAGTATCTGTGGACTGGCTATGCCGTTCGGTTGGTGTTCATAATGACATCCAGCAGTGACCGGGTTTACCGGTCAGTTGCTATTTAAGATAGGCGCGAACCAGTTCAATCGTATCGTCAACTGATTTACTGACTTCATGGCTATAGTTGTCATTCTGGTCAAAGGTTTCTCGTATGTGACTCTCCAGAACCTCAGCCATCAATCCGTTAGATGCGCCACGAACGGCAGCAATTTGCTGGAGAATGGCGCGGCATTCAGCACCATTTTCAAGTGCTCTTTCCAGAGCATCAATCTGCCCTCTGATGCGGCGAACCCGTGTCAGTACCTTTTTTTTCTCTTCCGGAGTACTGGGCATTTCTTACCTCACTATCTTTAAGTTGATATACTGCATCGGAGTATGCATTATCCGATCAATGAATGTATACCTCCCATGTAGTATACAAACATAACAGAGCACATACCGATAAGCTTTATTTATAAAATAAAACAACTGGTTATATTATTGGCAAAATACAGGCTGAAGGGTGTGATATTAGCCCAAAAGCATGGTCAAAAAAAGCGCGTCGCAAACACTGATTTTCGATATCAAGCCACTTCCTGTTAGCGCATATTGCTTTAGCAGGCTAAATCCTCTTCCTTTTGTCCGAACATCGTCTGGTACCGTCATAGTCTGTGGGAGCTGTGTTCTGGTGTTCGGGCGTACAGACACAACCCAGCCACTATAAATGCATGATAGTGACATCAGGCCATTTATCTGCCAGGTACTCAGCAACCAGCCGTCTGTGGCAATGATGTGGTTTATGTTCGCTACACAATAAGCAAGCATCAGCAAACTGACTCTTTTCGAGCGTTTCGATATGTCTTTTTGTAATCAGATCGATGAAATCCGAAGAATATATATCCCAGTCTCCTTTCTGTAATTTGTATCGCTCAAACATTTCCCGCGTCGGGGCAAGATCTGGCATATGTGCGTAATCGATATCACACAGAGTACGGGCAAAGAACTTCAGATCGTCCTGTTTTGCAAAACCTGCCAGCTGAGAGCGATTATTGAGACGCACATCCAGAATACGTCTTGCTCCGGATTCCTTCAGACGCGTAAAAAAATCCTCCGCCGAAGATTGTGTGAAACCAATCGTAAATAGTTTCATCAGGTTCTCCTTACCACCTGCATAACAGTGATGTTTAACACTGGATAAGATTTGGTGTTTTTGCTGTGCCCTGGTACAACAGGTTTCTTATCACGTATTTTTTCAGGTAGTTACAATGACAGGTAAAATGTTCAGGGGATATACCAGTAGCGTGACAGTGTCGTCATTCACGCTATGACGACACTGTCCTTTTACCAGTTCCGTGACAACTCCCGGGCAATAAACGGTGCCGTGCGGCTTTCACAAACCTGTGATACCTGGGCGGGTGTACCTTCTGCAACCAGGTTGCCTCCCTCATGACCTGCTCCGGGACCAATGTCCATAACCCAGTCAGCCTGCACGACTGCACGCATATCGTGTTCAATCACAACTACGGTATTCCCTGTCTCAACAAGACGCTGCAACTGCACAAGCAGACGGTCGGCGTCTGACGCATGGAGTCCGGTGGTCGGTTCATCCAGAACATACAGCGTATGGCCACGTTGGCTACGTTGCAGTTCGGTTGCCAGCTTTATCCGTTGAGCTTCTCCTCCGGATAACTCAGTGGCTGGTTGACCCAGACGCAGATATCCCAGACCGATTTCGCCCAGCAGGCGCAGAGGTCGCGCCACGGGTTCTACATCAGCAAAGAAGCTGCAGGCTTCATCCACTGTCATCTGCAAGACTTCCGCAATGTTTCGCTCCTTCCAGCGAACCCTGAGCGTATCCGGGTTATAGCGTGCGCCATGACATGTCGGACAAGGGGCATACACACTGGGCATAAACAAGAGTTCAACGCTGACGAACCCTTCACCCTCACAGGTTTCACAGCGACCTTTTGCCACATTGAAAGAAAACTGTCCGGCATCATAATGATAGTTTTTAGCAGCAGGTGTTCCGGCAAAGAGCTTACGAATATGGTCAAACAGTCCGGTATATGTCGCCAGGTTAGAACGCGGTGTCCGGCCTATCGGTTTCTGGTCAACCTGCACCAGACGTTTGATCAGTCCGGTGTCGCCTGTCAGCGTACCGTAAGTTTTCTCAGTAACGGTTGGTCCCTCAGCATCACTGCCCTCGGATAACACGTCTTCTGGTTCATGGCCAAGCGAGGAAAGCACCAGCTCAGGTAAGGCCTGAGCAATCAGACTAGACTTTCCGGAACCCGAAATACCTGTAACAGCGGTCAGTACCCCCAGAGGAATACAGGCGTCCAGTCCCTTCAGGTTGTGACGGTGAATATCCTGTAATTTTAACCATCCTGCTGGCTGTCGGGCGTATGATTGTGGTGGCCTGATTTCATCAAACAAATACCGCGCCGTTCTGGATTCAGCAATAGCTTTCAGACCTTCAGGTACACCACTGTAGAGAATATGACCGCCCTGTTCTCCTGCAGCGGGTCCCACATCAACCAGCCATTGCGCCCGTCGCATCAGGTCAAGATCATGCTCAACGACAAACACTGAGTTTCCGGCATCCCGCAGGTTCTCCAGAGCATCGTAAAGTGCATGGCTGTCTGCAGGGTGCAGGCCTGCTGATGGTTCATCGAGAACATAGACGACCCCAAACAACATGGAGCTAAGCTGAGTGGCAAGACGCAATCGCTGGAGTTCCCCTGCGGAGAGTGTTGGCGTTGTTCTGTCTAATGTCAGATAACCAAGTCCCAGTTTCTGCAACTGATACAGCCGGTCCATAACACCTCTGGTCAGTCGTTGAGCAGCCAGTCGTTTCTCTGTCGATAATGCTGAGGTCCGGCGGACATCCGGCGTTACAGAATGGACTGCTCTGCCGGAACCTGCGCGTTCTGTCCGGTCCCGGCGGGTGATATCCCTGTCAGTATCAGCCCCGGCATGATGCGTACTGAAATCCCCCCGGGAGATAGGAAGAAGCAACTCAGCCAGCTGGTCTAAAGGCATCTGCATAAACTCACCGATGTCCACTCCAGCAAAAGTGACTGACAATGATTCCGGTTTAAGCCTTTTTCCGTGGCAGACAGGACACAGTTTACCTTCCATAAAACTGGAGACGCGTTTCCTCATCAGTGCACTTTGGGTGTGTGCAAAGGTATGCAGAACATAACGTCGCGCCCCTGTAAACGTCCCCATATAACCCGGAGTCATTTTTTCCCTGACTGCGACACGTGTGTCTTCCGGGCTGAGTCCGGGGTAGACCGGCACCGTCGGGGTATCTTCAGTAAACAGGATCCAGTGTCGCTCTTCTTCAGATAACTCTTTCCAGGGGATATCGACGTCATAGCCCAGTGTCACCAGAATGTCGCGAAGATTTTGTCCGTGCCAGGCAGGTGGCCAGGAGGCAATGGCTCTGTCCCGGATACTGAGTGACGGATCAGGTACCATCAGTGCTTCTGTCACATCATAGATATGTCCGAGACCATGGCAGGATGGACATGCTCCCTGAGGCGTGTTAGGAGAAAAATCCTCAGCATAGAGCATAGGTTGTTCTGCCGGATAGGCTCCCGCCCGGGAATACATCATGCGCACCAGGCTCGATAAGGTGGTCACACTGCCGACAGAAGAGCGTGCATTGCTGGTTCCTCGCTGTTGTTGAAGGGCAACTGCAGGGGGGAGTCCATCAATGGCATCCACATCCGGAACACCGGCTTGATCAATGAGGCGCCGCGCATACGGGGCAACCGATTCAAAGTAGCGTCGTTGCGCCTCAGCATAAATGGTTCCAAAAGCCAGTGAAGACTTACCGGAACCAGAGACCCCCGAAAAGACAACAAGTGCATCACGCGGAACAGAGACATCCACCTCTTTAAGGTTGTGCTCCCTGGCACCACGTACCACAACAGAATTACTGGCGTCTGTCAGGGTTGGGGGGGCACCAAAAAGTTTCTTTGACATAGTTTAATCCTGTAATACGTAAATCAACTTTACTTCTGACGCTGGTTACGTTGAATGGCGTTAACCGATGTGCCGAACCATTAGTTAAGAAGGAATAATGACAAAAGGGATTTATGCAGCAGTAAGCGGATTGCCTGCGCCGGCGCCGGTGATTAAATAAGGAATGCCGCTGATGTTTCAGCGGCATCAGTAAGGTTCAGGTATCACTCTTCTGAGCGGGAATGGACCGCACTCTTATCCGGATCAGGTGATTTACCTCCCGTGATAATGCGGGCTCCCCTGTATCCGATACTGTGGTTCCAGATCCAGCTGATAGCGACACTCAACCGGTTTCTGGTTCCGATCAAAAAATACAGGTGGATAATTTTCCAGAACCACCACGCCATGGCTCCCCGGAGTTTTAACCGTCCCATATCAACCACAGCCAGTCCGCGACCGATGGTCGCCAGGTTCCCCTGATGCCGGTACCGGAAAGGTTTCAGGACAGGTTTTTCATCCTTTAAACGGGACTGGATCAGTTTAGCCACATACTGTCCTTCCTGTTTTGCGGCCGGAGCAATGCCCGGGATCATCCTGCCGTCCTCTCCGGTCACGGCCGCGGTATCACCTATTACAAATATTTCAGGGTGTAACGGGAGCGTGAGATCAGCTCCCACGATAACCCGACCAGCCCGATCAGCTTCCGTCTTGAGCCAGCGTGCAGCCGGAGAAGCAGTGACGCCTGCTGCCCAGATGATCGTTTTGGCAGGAAGAGGTTGCCCACCATATACTACGCCTTCGGCAGAGCATTCCGTTACCGGTTGGCCAAAACTGACTTCCACTCCCAGTTTCTCCAGGGACTGACGGGTATATTCCGATAATGACTCCGGGAAGGCAGTGAGCAATCGTTGTCCGGCTTCAACCAGAATAATTCTGGTCTCTGTCGGATCAATAGAACGGAAATCATTTTTCAGCGTTTTCCTTGCCAGTTCGGCAATGGTCCCGGACAGCTCAACGCCTGTCGGTCCCCCCCCGACAATGACGAATGTCTGGTAGGCAGCCCGTAACGCGGGATCAGTGGTATTCTCAGCTTGTTCAAAAGCGGAAAGGATCCGTGCGCGCAGGGTCGTGGCATCATCCAGGTTCTTCAGTCCCGGCGCAAACTGTTCCCACTCATCATGACCGAAATAAGCGTGCGTGGCCCCAGTGGCAACGACAAGCGTGTCATAATCAATTCGGGAACCATCTTTCAGCAGAACCTCCCGTGAATCGGTATCCACATCCTGGACCTCGGCCATCAGGGTACGTACATCCTCACGATGACGAAACAGAGAGCGAACGGGCCAGGCAATTTCTGCTGATGGCAGTGATGCGCCAGCGACCTGATAAAGTAAAGGCTGAAACAGATGGTGGTTACTCCGGTCAATGATTGTGATCGAAACGCCCGGCTCTTCCAGTTCTCTGACAACGGAGAGTCCACCGAACCCAGCCCCTATCACGACAACATGATGTTTTTGATCGCAGAAATGTACCATAACCATAATTCCTGAATTTAGCGCGTCAGTGCTGCTGCATGATGTGCAATGTGGTCGCCAATGTAGCTGGAGATAAAGTAATAGCTGTGATCGTGTCCCGGACGCAGGTTAAGCGTCAACGGATGACCGGTGTCCTCACAAACGCTCTTCAGTCTCTCCGGCTGAAGCTGAGTCTTCAGAAACTCATCATTCAGTCCTTGGTCTACAAGCAGAGGTAGCCTTTCCTGCGCTTTACGGATCAACTCAACCGTGTCGTACTGCTTCCAGTATTCCCGATCATCACCCAGATAAGCAGACAATGCATTTTCTCCCCAGGGCACCTGAGAAGGTGCGACGATCGGTGAGAATGCGGATACACTCTGATAGCGGCCCGGGTTTCTGAGCGCAATCATCAGGGCGCCATGTCCGCCCATCGAATGTCCACTGATACTTCTTTTATCAGACGCCGGGAACCATTCTTCAATCAGGGACGGGAGCTCGTTTACCACATAGTCATACATTTTGTAATGTGTCGCCCAGGGCTCCTGGGTTGCATTAACATAGAATCCGGCCCCCTGACCGAGAGCGTAGTCAGGATCATCAGGAATATCGGTGCCACGCGGACTGGTGTCTGGTGCCACAATCATGATCCCATGCTCTGCGGCATAACGCTGAACGCTCGATTTGGTAATAAAATTCTGTTCCGTACAGGTCAGACCGGAAAGCCAGTAGAGTACCGGTACATTACCGTTAAGCGCCTGGGGTGGAGTATAAACACCAAATTTCATCGTGCAGCCAAGCGTGCCAGACTCATGCTGATAAACTTCCTGCCACCCATCAAAGCTGGCATGATGTTCAAGACGTTCCATAATTTTCTCCGTATAACGACAGGACAATTCAGCAACAACGTAACAACTCAGTCAGAGCGGTTTTCGTTATGTTCAGGGTCGGTGTGCGAGTTTCTTATTCTTCGCACCACCCACCAAATCGCGAGCACAATGAAGGGCACGAGAATGGCAACCGCCAGCTCAGGTGGCATGACATCGTGGATCCCGGGAACCCCTTTCACCAGATACGAAATCAGACTCACCACATAATATGAAATGGCGGCAACAGACAATCCTTCAACGGTTTGCTGCAGATGTAGCTGTTGTCTGGCCCGGTTATTCATCGAAGCCAGCAGGTCACGGTTCTGATGTTCCAGTTCAACATCTATCCAGGAGCGAAGTAACGAAATAGCCCGCATGAGTTTGTCAGACAGCTTCGCCTGTCGTTCTTTCACAGAACGGCAGGTTCGCATGGCTGGGGCAATGCGCCGTTGCAAAAAATCAGACCAGGTGTAGTAGCCTGGAACCGGCGTTTCGGAGAGCGTATTCAGCCTTTCCTCAACAATTTCATAGTAGGCCTGGCTTGCGCCAAACCGGTACAGATTCGCTGCAGCGCCGGCTTCAAGTTCTGCGGCAAGATTGGTCAACGCAGAGAGCAACTGTTCATTTTTACGATGCTCTCCGGTGCGCATTTCTTCTGTAATTTCAGCCAGTCGGTTTTCCACTCGCCTCAGTTCAGAGGCCATGGTTCTTGTAAGTGGTAAAGAAAGCAAAGCAAGCGTGCGATAATTTTCAATCTCAAGCAGCCGCTGAACCAGTGCACCCAGCTGTGCCTCTGTCAGGTCCCGTTCAAGTATCAGAATGCGTGTCAGCCCGTCTTTATCCTGGCGAAAATCAGAGATAATTGCGGCACGGCCATTTTCTGTTACTGAATAGCACCTGCTGACAGGATCTAAATTCGTTACTGCAGCCTCAGATTCTGCAGTCCATGGCAGAATATCCAGACGGGTACCACAGATAACCGAACCCGGTGGCGTGAAACCATGCCGGAAGGGGTTCTCTCCCCTTAACTGTCCGTCACGCGGATCGCATGTGGTACTCCATAAGTAGGTGGAAAACTCACCGTGTTTTTCACAATACAAAGCGCCTTCCCGCCACGTGATACCGTGCAGGGGTGCTGAATTTTCTGATGGTGTTAAACCAAGACGATCTGACAGCTCAACCATGACCCGCTGGTCACCTGACTGGTCGCCTTTAGTCATGAAAGCAAACTGCAGCAGGGTCTGTGGTGATGTGATAAGCAGGTGCGGACGCGCATGTACTTCATTGACAGCGGCCGTTCTGTCTTTATGAGCCGGCATCCCGTACACGGTTTCGGGTGATTGCATCTCAGAACGGATAGCAGATAATGCTGACTCTTTCATAAGACTCTCTCTTTTTCTGACGGCCAGTCACATTACGCTTCGAGAAAGATACCCGCAGACGTAAACGTCTGCGGGTTGATCTTCATACGCTGGCACAACTCATACCGTTCGCCTGATCGGCAAACCGTACAACATTTGTGTCGGATGCACCCTACGATCAGATGAAGGTATAGGAGCAGATCTTGTTACCAGCCGGATCACGCAGGTAGGCAGCATAAGCACCTGGCAGATGACCACGAGGACCCGGTTGGCCTTCATCAGTCCCGCCAGCAGCCAGGCCTGCGGCATGGAAAGCGTCAACTTCAGCAGGCGTGGCGGCAGCAAAACCAATTGTCACACCATTGCTGGATGGCGCTTCACCATTGCCAGGACGGGCAATGATGAAAGCCGGCTTGTCACGGCCAAACAACACCCAGCCATTACCAAAAGGACCAAGGTTGTTGATACCGAGTGCACCTAAAGTGGCGTCATAAAACTCAGCCGACTTTTGAACATCTACAGCACCGATAAAGACGTGAGAGAAGATGCCATTGCCTGAAATAACTGGATTGGACATGGATTGTTTCCTTTAAAACTAATATTGAAAGATCGCCAGTGAAACCTGAATCAGTAGTGGATCACTGTACGAATAGATTTGCCTTCATGCATCAGGTCGAAGGCGTCATTAATCTCTTCAAGGCCCATGGTATGAGTCACGAATGGTGCGAGATCGATTTCGCCTTTCATCGCATCTTCAACCATGCCCGGCAGCTGGGTACGACCTTTAACACCACCAAAGGCAGAACCCTTCCATACACGGCCGGTGACCAGCTGGAATGGACGAGTGGAGATTTCTTTACCTGCACCCGCAACACCGATAACGACGGACTGACCCCAGCCACGGTGTGCCGCTTCAAGTGCAGAACGCATTACGTTTACGTTACCGATACATTCAAACGTATGGTCGACACCCCAGCCTGTCAGTTCAATGAGAACGTCCTGGATAGGTTTGTCGTAGTCTTTCGGGTTAATGCAGTCAGTTGCACCAAATGAACGGGCCAGGTCAAATTTCTCCGGATTGGTATCGATGGCAAAGATACGACCCGCTTTTGCCTGACGCGCGCCCTGTACCGCTGCAAGGCCAATACCACCCAGGCCAAAAATAGCAACCGTGTCACCTGGTTGTACTTTCGCAGTGTTGTGAACCGCACCGATACCTGTCGTTACGCCACAACCCAGCAGACAGACATGTTCATGATTCGCCTGTGGATTAATTTTGGCTAAAGACACTTCTGCGACGACGGTATACTCACTGAATGTAGAGCAGCCCATATAGTGGAAAAGAGGCTGGCCCTTGTAAGAGAAACGGGTCGTGCCATCAGGCATAAGTCCTTTACCCTGGGTGGCGCGAACAGAGACACACAGGTTAGTTTTTCCGGATTTACAGAACAGACACTCGCCGCATTCTGCCGTGTAAAGCGGAATAACATGATCGCCAGGTTTCACACTGGTGACCCCTTCGCCGACTTCCACAACAACACCCGCACCTTCATGACCCAGTACTGCCGGGAACACACCTTCCGGATCATCACCGGACAAGGTAAATGCATCAGTGTGGCAGACGCCGGTATGGGTGATTTTTACCAGTACTTCACCCTTACGAGGCGGCTCCACATCAATTTCAACGATCTCGAGGGGCTTACCAGGAGCAAATGCTACAGCTGCACGTGATTTCATATGTCATATCCTTTTATTACTGTTTTTACTGACCCCATCAGACGTCTGCCTGGCAGAGTTAACGGAGATATGAGCGAACAATGGAAATAGCGTCGTTGATAGATTTCGTCTGCGACCCCCTTCTTTTGTTCGTATCGGGAAATTCTTCCCTGAGATAGCTTTCCAGAACAACAGTCATCAGGCCTTTAACGGCTCCTCGTACCGAAGCCAGTTGCTGCAACAATGAAGAACATTCCGCTTCGTTTTCAATCGCCTGTTCCAGCGCTGCAATCTGACCTTTGATACGTCGTACCCGGACAAGCGCCTGTTTCTTTTCTTCTGGAGAATGTGGCATTGATTGTCCCTGTTAATCAGGATTGAAGAGACTATAGTATACCCCCCTATACTATGCAAGAAAAAATGTTGACCCCACGATGTACAAATCCAGACAGATGACAGAGTTGTATCAGGCACATTCGTACTTTAACGGTACACAATAGAAGTGAACAGAACGCCAACTTATTGGTACAGAACAAATAACTTTTCTTCAGTCAGGCATAAATGCCTTACGTCGGGTTGTCATAAACTATAGTGTAGTAGTGTTAACGCTGTCCGGGGCGTTCCAACCAGGAGAGATCATAATGTCCACAGGAAAATTCATTTTACATTCAGGCTATATCCCGTCAGGAGATCAGCCCGAAGCAATAGCCAGACTGATAGCGGGAGTCGAAGCAGGAGCGACACATCAGACACTTCAGGGGATAACCGGTTCGGGTAAAACCTTCACCATGGCGAATGTGATACACCGTTTGCAGCGCCCTACATTAATACTGGCTCCTAACAAGACGTTAACCGCACAGCTTTATCTGGAGATGAAGCAGTTTTTCCCAGAAAATGCTGTCGAATACTTCGTTTCTTACTACGACTTTTTTCAGCCAGAAGTCTATATCCCCGGAAGTGACCGCTTTATCCCGAAAGATTCCGCTATCAACGATCATCTTGAAAGGTTACGGTTATCTACGACCAAGGCATTGATTGAACGTCAGGATGTGATAGTCGTCGCTTCCGTCTCTTCGATATACGGATTAGGTGATCCGGACGCATACAGAGAGATCCAGATCCCGGTATACCCGGGACGACAACTCGCCCAGCGGGAGTTAATTCATCAACTGGCACGTCTGCAGTATGCCCGTACAGACAAAACTCTGGGACGGGCGATGTTCCGGGTTCGCGGTGACGTTATTGATATATTCCCTGCCGATTCCGAACATCAGGCCATCAGGGTCGAACTTTTTGATGATGTTATAGAATCCGCAAAATGGATTGATCCTGTCAGTGGGAAAATTGCGGGCGACATTGAACATTATTTAATATCACCCAAAACACTCTTTGTTACACCGACCGCAAAAATACCCTCAGCCACCAAAAGCATTCTTACTGACATGGAGAAACGGGTTGCTGAACTTAACAAAGCAAATCGTCTGATAGAGGCTGAGCGCTTATACGAACGCGTCAACAATGATGTTGAAATGATCCGTGAACTGGGTTACTGCTCAGGTATGGAAAACTATTCCTGCTATTTCAGCGACAGAAATCCGGAACTCCCACCGACAACGCTGCTGGATTACCTGCCAAAAAATGGCCTGCTCTTTGTTGATGAATCGCACGTAATGGTCCCGCAAATCTCAGCCATGTACAGTGGCGATCAGAGTCGCAAGGATACTCTTATCGATTTCGGCTTCCGTCTGCCCTCCTCAAAAAACAATCGACCCCTGAGTTTTGCTGAGTTTGAGAAGATTAAGCCCCAGACTGTCTTTGTTTCCGCAACCCCAGGTAAATATGAATTGCAGAAATCAAAGAAAAATGTTGTTCAGCAAATTATCCGCCCCACCGGTTTACTGGATCCCGAAATTGAGGTCCGAAGCAAAGACCAGTGTGTGGAGAACTTACTTGAAGAAATCCGTCATTGCGTCAACAGAAACAATCGTGTCCTGGTGACAGTGCTGACCAAAAAGACCGCAGAAGAACTGAATGATTTTCTGACAGAAAATGGGATCCTGTCCCGATATCTGCATTCTGATATCAAAACAGATGAAAGACAGGAAATTATCAATGGATTACGGGCCGGGGAATTTGATGTCTTAATCGGCATCAGTCTGCTGCGTGAAGGACTCGACATCCCTGAAGCCTCACTGGTCGCGATACTTGATGCTGACCATGCAGGTTTTTTACGTTCATCACACGCACTTATTCAGATGATTGGACGTGTGGCACGTAATGTGGAGGGTAAAGCCGTACTCTATGCAAACAGGATCACTCCGGCCATGAAACAGGCGATGGATGAAACGCACAATCGCAGGGAACGTCAGATAGCCTATAACCTGGAACATCATATTAAACCAGTGACTTCAGTTCGTAAGCGGAGTACTGAACAGGATGAAAGCGTCTATCCTGCCACTCATACAGAGGCATTCTGTTCAACGCTATCAGAGTTGTGTGAAAGAATTACTGTTAAAGAAAAGCAATTACTGGCGATCGAGAATTCAGGTGAGGAGAAGGATATAGAAAAATTAAGAACAGAACTGAGTGATTTGTATCGTCAATTTATATTCATGTAACAGCATCATAAAAATCATCCTGTATTAATCAGGATGATTTTTATACACACAATACTTTCCCTCTTGAAATCCGTATTCACAGGAATTACTTTCCGTGCTTCCAGTAAGGAGTAGTTCCGATTTCATCGATAATAAAATCAATAAAATCAATAAAATCAATAAAACCCCTTACTTTATATGACATGTTTTTTTGCGGATAAATAATCCAGATCGCTGATTCATTGGGGTACATACTGAATTCCCAGTCCGGAATAAAAAAGAAGAAAATGGTCCGTAAGATGTTAAGTAAATCCTGCTGAGCTCATCCCATTCCAGTGGACTGACTGAGTAATACATCTATCTGGTGGTGATCCCTGAGTCTGAGTACGGTAATCAGCTCCGGACGTTCAGCAAGACGAACCAGTTCGGGCAACGACAACTGCAGGAGTTTATCTCCGGTACACTTGTCGATACCTAGCCGAAACAGGGCTGTGTCTTCGTAATGATTCAGAACCCGCTGGGCAAGCAATAAATAGGAAAGATTGTGATGCCAGATTTGCCTCTCAATCTCTGCATTCATTATTTTCATTCAGATTCTCCCTTTTTCCAGTAACGTCTGGGGGCAATAACAAAAGAGTCAGGGCTCTGTTGTCGCCAGGTAATGCCGTAAAGGATGTATTTGATGTCCCCGGTCATCGAAGTTGACAGTTCTAAGCCAGATAGTTATCGCACTGGATATTCTTTCCCATTCATCCTGAATGATTGAATACATTACAACGTCCACGCTCCTTGATTTAAGTATTTGTTTATTACGCAGTACACCCTCTTTCTGGAACCCTAATCTCTCGGCAGATCTCATACCCTGAGAGTTGAGCCTGTCGGTTTGCCATTCACAGCGACGATATTTAAGCACATCAAAAACATATGATAGTATCAGGAAAATTGCTTCTGTACTGACTGAAGTTCGTTTGATAACTGGAGTAAGATGTACGCCTCCTATTTCTGCTACGTCATTTTTATTGTCGAGGTTATACAGAGAAAGAGTTCCCACAGCATTTTCTGAATTATTTTCTATAATGGCGTAATGATATACTCCCTTCTGTTGAATGAGTTGCTGAATATAACTGTGGGTTGCCTGTTTTGTCGGCGGTCTTTCATCCGGAAGATAGGTCCAGTCACGTGAATCCTCTATACTGTGCCATCCCTGGAAGAGGTCATTCCCGTGACGGGTGGACAGCAACTGCAGAGTGCAATAACGCCCTGGTAATTGGCGCAAATCAGGTAATGAAAGAGTGACGTCATCGTCAAGGTGACTGCCTATATATTGACCGAAATTATTTTGCTCTGTCATATTCTTCTCCTTAAGAAACGTAAGGATAACAATGAGAAGTTTCGGCGTTTATTTTAGATATAAGCAACTGAAATCTTAACGGTATGTACCATATCAGATGTATCCTGAGAAACATCATATATTAACAATAGCATATATTGCGTTTGTATCAACGCTTATATTCATTTTGAGAACATGTTCGCAATTAGTTAATTATCTCGAAGTAACGGAAATATGTCAGATATTATATTGTGATTATTATTGTGTGGGTATTAATGATGTTGTTCATTATTTAAACAAAAAAAGACTGAGGGACCGTTATCCGGAAAATGTTGTATCGCCAGGAGGATAAAACAGGACAAGTTTAGCAACATACGAGAAAACCGCAAACCAAATGAAAAACCGTTTTGGCAATTTCTGAATGAATCAAGAATTGCTCCCTGACTCACCGATCGTCAGCGTTTCCCGAAGGAATCTGATTCCGTCTGATATTTCTTAAGGATAAGACCAAAATATGAAAAAAGGGAAGTCAGGATGACCTCCCACTAATTGCCTGAAAACCTGTATTTTATACATTACTGGATGTTGAAAACACTGAGCGAACGCAAGGCATGATGTACGCGTGCTGTTCTGTTTCCAGTGCTGGATTCATTGATGGCGCAACCACCTCTGCCAGTCAGTCTCACATAACTACATACCAGGAACCGCTAGTTAACCCAGTCCTCAGGTACCAAGGTCGATATCCTCTCAAACTCCAGCGCATTATTCGTCACCAGCACGGCACCGGCGACAATTGCGTGCCCGGCGATAGCTATGTCGATCGGGGTGCCAGCGAGGCGCAGCACCAGTTTAATCTCCGTGGTCGCATCTACCGCTGCGCAGTCCCAGGTCAGAACGGCACACAGAACGCGTCAACCAACTGCTCGCGGGGTGGGGAGGCCTTCGGACCTGTGGCGCCAAAGCGCATCTCGGAGTAAGTGATAACCGAGACCACGATACGCTGGTCACGCAGCACCGCCGGCTCCAGGCGCTTCAGCACCACTTCCGACTGCTCGCGCATGATGAACGAGCAGATGTTGGTGTCGAGCATGTAGATCTTGTTCACAGGTCAAATCGACCTTCATCGCTGACAACGTCCCCACGTTCCACCATAAAGTCCGGTTCGGCTTTTTCAAGCTGCGCGAACGAGCACCAGGTCGGCCGGACGGGACGCAGGATGATACAGTCCCCCTCCCGAACAATCTTCAGCTCGCTGACGCCCTCAAAATCCAGATCGCGAGGCAGACGGATGGTTTTGAGAAAAACATCGGGTAATGTACGCCAACTGGAATTTATCTCGCTACGTTACCGACAGTTCTGGCTCTGGTATGGATAATGAGTCAACTGAGATTTCGGAGAAAAAAAGATGCGTTATACCCGAACCAGCACTGCAACTGATGTCACTGATACACTCAGACAATACCAGGCTGACTTGCTGACAGGTCCTTGCTGGATGTCGGTATGGCCACTGATAGAGCGGCTACTGAGTCGTGAGAATGAAATGCAGTCGGTCTGGCAGAATATTGCCCGTCAGGCGCTAACCTGGCAGCAATGCTATTGTCTTCTGGAGCAAATCATACTGGCGGGCCGTTTCAGTAGACCTGATATCGTTTCCCGATTGAAAGAGGATTATCGCCAGCTTGAAGAACTGAACCGGACTATCAGTAAGGAGGCCGGTGAACTGGCACAGAAGATATTGGTCCGAGATGCGATCCTGAACCGGAACGCATTCACACTTGAGAGAACCACGCACATCGTGGAACTGATGGAGATGGCTGAAGATAATGATGGGCTTTACCGTTATTATCTTCATGAAACACTCGATGGCCTGACCTGTCGTTATGACGGAAAATACTGGCCGGGACTCCCTGGCGTCCTGCAGGTTATAGCAAGGGAGCACCCGGAAATTGGATGTCTATCAGAAAGCGATCGGGCCATCATTAACGGGCGCGGCAAAATGCTCCCCGATTATCTCCGCGAATTATTCAGTAGCATCGAGAACGTCAGGCAGGGTCCATGGGGTCTGCCGAAAGAATTTACGTTGACGGACAGTAGCCTGGCTACGCTGGCCACTGTAACACTGGATCATACTGAAGTGTTCTCCGCTGATACGGTAAAAGTACGCCGGAGTGAATTCAGCAAAAGAGGAGAGCGGGGAGCATGGCCATTTAAGCCACTGAAGGCAGTCGATATGTAGACCCCCGATGTGGACGAAGGTCTTATTTGCCTTCTGACTTTTCCGCCAGACCGACTGAAGTTCATGCCAACAGCAATCATAACGGTTACTGAATTACCAGGTGAATGCTTCTATAGTGGGATTACCTTAGGCACCACATGGAAAAGAAACAATGACGGTAGGATCACGCTGGTTTAAATTTGATTTTCATAACCATACCCCGGCCTCAGATGACTACAAAGTCCCAGATCTCCAGCCCCGGGAATGGCTGCTGGCTTACATGCGGCAACAGGTCGACTGTGTTGTCATCAGTGACCATAACAGTGGGGCATGGATTGACGTGTTGAAAGCGGAACTGGCGAACATGTCCCGGGACGCCAGTTCCGGTGAACTGGCAGACTTCCGGCCGCTGACTTTGTTTCCCGGTGTGGAGCTCACGGCCACCGGCAACGTTCATATCCTCGCCGTGTTGCACACCCAGAGCACCAGTGCCGAGGTGGAACGGCTACTGGCACAGTGCAACAACAACTGTCCTATTTCGCGTGAAACCCCCAACCATCATCTTGTGCTTCAGCTGGGACCCGCGGGCATTATCAGTAATATCCGTCGTAACCCGGAAGCTATTTGTATCCTCGCACACATTGATGCGGCGAAAGGCGTTCTGACAAGCCTTACTAATCAGGGGGAACTGACGGCCGCTTTTCAGTCAAATCCTCATGCAGTGGAGATCAGACACCGGGAGGAGGAGATTACGAACGGGACTCACCGGCGTTTAATTGCGGATTTGCCATGGCTTCGGGGATCAGATGCGCACCACCCTGAACAAGCGGGAGTGCGCACCTGCTGGCTGAAGATGTCCGAGCCTGATTTTGACGGTCTCAGGCACGCATTACTCGATCCGGAAAACTGCGTGCTGTTTGATGATAATCCACCGGAGGCACCAGCTTCACATTTGCGCAGCCTGACATTCAGGACCCGTCTTTGCCAGCCGGCAGATCAGTATGGAGCCTCCGTTGAGTTTAGCCCGTTTTACAATGCGGTGATTGGCTCCCGGGGCAGTGGTAAATCCACGCTTATCGAAAGTATTCGTCTGGCCATGCGAAAAACCGAAGGGCTGACTGTGTCTCAACGCAACAAGTTGAACCAGTTTAGTCAGATGGGGATGGGCATGGATGCGGATTCTTTCATCGAATGTGTGTTCCGCAAAGAAGGCACAGATTTTAGGCTCAGCTGGCGACCCGATGGTCGTAATGAATTGCATATTTTCAGCGAAGGTCAGTGGGTGCAGGACAATCACTGGTCACCAGATCGTTTTCCCCTCTCAATATACAGCCAGAAAATGCTCTACGAACTGGCGTCAGACACAGGGGCATTCCTGCGCGTCTGTGACGAGAGTCAGGTAGTCAACAAACGCGCCTGGAAAGAGCGCTGGGATCAACTGGAAAGGGAATACCTGAATGAGCAAATAACGCTGCGTGGTCACCTGGCCAGCCAGACGATCGCAGATAAACTGCAGGGGGAGTTGTCTGATGCTGAACGGGCCGTCAGTCAGTTGCGGTCGAGCGCTTACTATCCGGTTTGCACCCGCCTGGCCACGGCTCGGGCTGAACTGTCTGCAGCAACGCTTCCTCTGGAGCATCATGAACAGCATGTCGCTGGTCTGAGGGCGCAGGAGAAAGAGCCAGTACAAGTCCCGGAGCTCCAGGTGGAGCCGTCTGCGACACTGACAGCATTTATGACGCGTCTTTCTGACGTACAGCAAAAGTATGACCAGCGTCTTGACACACTGTTGTCGGACTATGCCGCGGAACTCAGTACCATTAGGCAGGACCCCCCTCTTCTCGCACTGGAAGAGGCGGTGCGTAACCAGGAGGAAACTGTACAACGTGAGGCCATGGTGCTACGAGAACAGGGACTCAATCCGAATGTCCTCGATGAGCTGATGACGCGCTGTGAGTCGCTGAAGTCGGAACTGAGAAATTACGCCGATCTTGACGGGACGATCGCGGCCTCAGCAGCGAGATCCACAGGATTACTGGCTGAAATGCGTAACCACCGGATGGTATTGACGGAAAAGCGGAAGGCGTTTCTGTCCTCTCTGTCTCTCAGCGCGCTGGATATTAAAATTCTGCCGCTCTGTGCCCCACACGAAGACACCGTATCTGGTTATCAGGCGGTAACCGGGATCGGCAACTTTGCCGATCGTATCTATGATGATGGTGACGGGAGCGGGCTGCTTCATAGCTTCATCAGCTTGCGCCCGTACAGTCCGCTACCGTCGGCAACGGAAAACAAATATCTTGCGCTGGATACGCTTAAAGCTCTGCATCTTGCCATCCATCGCGAGGAGCCGGGAGCAGGGTCAGAGCTCCACGGAGCTTTCAGAAATCGCCTTAAAGGTCTGAATGATGCGCAACTGGATGCCCTGCAATGCTGGTATCCGGATGATGGGATCCACATTCGGTACCAGACGCCCGGAGGAGGGATGGAAGATATTTCCTCTGCCTCACCGGGACAAAAAGGGGCGAGCATGTTGCAGTTCCTGCTGTCATATGGCACCGATCCCCTCCTGCTGGATCAACCAGAAGACGACCTGGACTGCCTGATGCTGAGCATGAGCGTGATCCCTGCCATCATGGCAAACAAGAAACGCCGACAGCTGATTATCGTGTCGCATTCTGCCCCAATAGTGGTCAATGGTGATGCGGAATACGTTATCAGTATGCAACACGACCGCTCTGGCCTGCACCCGGGGCTTTGTGGAGCGCTTCAGGAGACGCCGGTGAAGGAACTGATTTGCCGACAAATGGAGGGAGGGGAAAAAGCATTTCGTTCCCGCTATGAGCGGATACTCAGCTGATAAACGGCACCATCCCTGGGACAGAGAGACATGTCAGAAGAGTGGCACCTGCGTGCCGCTGAGTATCTGAAAACCCGAACATAGACCCCGATCAGGCTGCCCCAAGAGTTTGATCGGGGCCTATGAGGCCGATGAGTTACCCTTTCTTCTGACAGTCTTCTCCTGAGTGTCAGTGGTGGGCATTGAGCCATGCTATCAAACGAGCATCGCTACGGGAAAGCGTCCCGTTTTTCAACTGATTATCAATGGCTGTGTATACTTTCTTTTCCGTGATCCCGTGAAGGGGGTTCAGTTCCCTGAAAACTGACTCACTGGTAAACTGGCACCGGGTAAATGCCTCCTCAGCGGTGCTGACGGTTGGGTGGATCACCACAATATTAAACAACGCGCTGATTGTTGCCCGCAGATAGTGTTCAAGGTTCACCGTCAGCAGGTCAATGTGCGGGCTGGTACCTGCATTGTGCACGATGGTATTTCTCAGCAGATACAGGCGGTGAAGATGTCGGGTGACTTTCTCGGCATGTTGCCCCAGTTTATCCGCCATTTTCTCGGGTGACGCACAGATCCCGGCAAGCTTACGCACCCGATACATGACATAGGGAAAGTGCTGTAAATCTGTCTGAAGTTCACGGACCCGGTCCGCATCTTTAAGAAGGGCATAGAGTTGCCCCAGCGGAAGTGAAGCGATCTCCGGTGTGCGCAAGGGGTGCCCTGGCTCTCGCAGAATGAAGCGCAGAACTTTTCTTAGAGAAAACAGTTGCTTAACAACATAGTCCAGCACCATACAGGGAGCCACAACACCGATGACATGCTGTTCATGTGATGGTGTGCCAGGGGCAACTCCTAGCGTTAATGATTCAAGCGCCGACCAGTAAGCGGTGAAACGACTCTCCTGAACTTGGCTTTCAATGCCGTTACGGAAAAACCGAAATGCGGAGCTGATTTTTTTACGGGACACATCCGGTGTATCCGTGAACAGTCGGTTCATCGCCACCATAAAGCGCGCAAACTCCTCGTCCGTTAACCGGTCCGCGTTTGCCTCGATTTCATTATCGAAGCGCGGCACTTCTGTTTCGTCTTCATCCCTGATTATCATGAACTGTTTCTGGACGGTGATATCTCCCTTACCTACCATGTAGGCAATGACATCCAGGGATTCACGAAGCATCTGACCGGCCATGTTACGGGCAGATGTGTCAGACATTGAGCAAACCGGTATATCGACTGAGAGGGAGAAGCGTTGTCGGGCTTCATCAAGTGGCATGAACACACATCCGTTGAACTGCAGTGTGGGTCCTTGCGTGTTAAGTAGGGTGTGCAGTTTCTCACTGGTAATAAACATCCGAACAGTCACGTCCCGAGTAGGCGTTACCAGTTTCTGCCGGAACGAGTGAAAGGCGGCCCGGAAAGCGTTCGGTTCAGTACTCACATTCCTGAAAATATTGATGTACAGCAGGTAACATTCCGTCAGTGTCATACCCCGGGTGAGGAGTACACTCATCACTCCGTTTGTCAGTGAGTAAATATCCCGTGCATGGTGTTCATCCAGAGGGGGCCATGCAAACAGTTCCTGTTCAAGCATCTCAAGAGCCTCAGTGATATAACTGGCCTCGGTGATATCCGCCAGTTGTACACATAGGCTACAGATAAGACGAGGACGCTTTTCCACCGGGCTGCGAGTGGGGTCAACCAGCAAATCTCTGTCCAGAAGAGTCACCAGTTGAGCGGGGATGTCCTCAAATGCTTCTCTCCTGAGAACTTGATCGGTCTCGAGTAACTCGAGCAGTTCAGTGGCCACCCGGAGTCTTTTTTTATCGGCACTGAAACGATCTTCCATTTCGTAAAGAAATAGCAGTTCGCGGATGGTGCTGAGTGGATTGCTGTATCCGACCCGGTCAGTATCCGGGCTGTTTTTATGGCAGAAGTTGGACCAGCATTCAATAAAATAAAGCTGACGCTCGGTGAGTACATCCCTGCTCAGACGTCGGTCGATACGCATAGGTCTGGAAATCTCTTGTACAGTGAGTTATTATTTATTCATACCATATTTAAACCATCTGCCGCCATGCGGGGGATGTCACCGAAAAAAACGGCTCTCCCTTCCGTCAGTGGCTCAGTCCCGGGAAGGCTCAGGGCCTCATATCCAGAAAGCCACCCTTGCGGGTGGCTTTTTTTTCAGAAGTCCGGATGGTCCAGTGCAGGCAACTACCTGGCGACCCGGATGATGTCCGCCTCCCGCCAGAACAGTGCTTCATTCATGTACCAGAACAGGTGGCGACGGAAGACATTTTGCTGAGGACGTTCCCGACCAGCCTGCTGCACACGCAGTGAAAGCCAGGGCACACCCATCCATCATGATGGGTTGGAGATTGAACATTCAGTCATCTCAGGCAGAGTAAACCCGGTCTCTGACAGAACGCCTGTGGGACGTTTATTGATGAAATTCATTCTCTTCCCCATTTATATTCCCTGCTGACCCTACAGAAAACTGAAAGGAAGTCATGAGACAATCATGAAGGTTTAAGGCTGGCTGTCCGTCAGCATGACTGAATAGTGAATACCTTGTGGCAGATTGATTGAGAATGGTTTATTCAGTGTAAGCGGGATGGTCTTTGGTGCAATCGGTATTGTCCTGATACTGTCTCCTACCAGGCGAGCATTCACGTATCGCTCGTGATCATAGTAATTTATCTCACCACTGATCTCGGCCGTTCTGCTTTTTTCACCCGGAGACAAATCAATATACATCGTCGCTGCGGCAAATTTTCTGTCCAGCTCAGAGGTGAATGCTTTTCCAGGCATCGGTCGAAGTGCATACAGTATAGCGTTATGTGTATTGTCTTGTTTCATAAGGCTGTCCGCAGTTACGGTAATTATGGTTGCCCCTGATACTGGCGACTGCATTTCCGTTCTGAGGTACTGCGCACTGTTTTCTGATGGCACGGCACTGCATCCCATCAGCGAGAGGCATAAAACAGCGAGTCCTGTCATTCTGTTCAATTTAAATGTCCTTTATCCATTATCAATAATTGGTGGTCGCTCTGTCAGTATCGGCATGATTCATAAAATGTTGATACTGTTATGCCTGGACCCGAAAGATACGAAAGGCGAAAACTATCTTGCTCATAAGATAAATAGTGCTAGTTACCACTGCTTTGGCTGGAATGACCCCACGACAGAAGACAATTTATGTCCTCACGAAGAGGCCTGTTCGAAGATCTTCGAACTGAGGGCGCGGAGAAGGCTGCGACGATTCAACATTATCTGTAGCAATTCAGTTTCAGAGCAGATGTGCAAAACATTTTTCAATAGACAGCAAAACCGGAAATGTAACTTTCCATAAAATCAGAACACTGATTAACCCAATCTCCGGAGATTCACATGCCTTTCTCTGATTTTCTGAAAATCATTCAGAAGTTTCAGTGTGCAACTGTGCTGGAAAAAGTACTGATGCTGCTGTTTGTAATTCTGATCATTGTGCAACAGGTGATCGATACGTTCTGCAGTCGATAAGACCCGGCCGGTAAGAAAGCGGGGTTGGATTAGACGGGTTTCTTACACGCCGGTCACAGCCAAGTGTCCTGCCGGAACGACAGGACACAGCCTGAACACAACGGGATTTCTGGCAGAATAACCGTAACACCCACCTCTTTCTGCGGAGCGCCATCTATAGACATTCTTACGGAAAAAAACGACACCTGATGGACAGGTACCGAAGGGTTAAACCAGCCAGGCTGATTAGAGTTATGGGGGCACTGTTGCAAATAGTCGGTGGTGATAAACTTATCATCCCCTTTTGCTGATGGAGCTGCACATGAACCCATTCAAAGGCCGGCATTTTCAGCGTGACATCATTCTGTGGGCCGTACGCTGGTA
>ENA-UESL01000237-UESL01000237.1-human-gut-metagenome-genome-assembly--contig:-NODE-237-length-33582-cov-19.235875_pt1 | contig 33582 bp, 33 predicted proteins | sample MGYA00243008_ERZ508009 | MGnify/ENA primary metagenome ERZ508009 (study PRJEB26167, sample SAMN06115396) | human gut metagenome | host: Homo sapiens | place: China:Guangxi | collected 2016-06-08...
AAATAACGCGAGGCGTACGACGCCGGTGAAAACGGATGTCTCCCCGTCTACACCATCGACCTGCATTCGCCAGTATAGCCTTTTCCGCTGCGACCTCCCCCTGCGGCATACCGCCGCTGCTTCTTGTTTTCCTGACCTGAAGACTCCGTTATCATGCGGCTCATGGGTCAATAAACAGAAATGCACAGTTTCACGGGAACCGATGAGCGATAGCGCGACGTCATGAAAACAATAAACTCCGCTAACTCATTAAAACTTCAGAAAATGGACAGCAAAAACTGATGAGTACACTAGAGAATCTTGACGCCCACACCCCGATGATGCAGCAGTATCTCAAGCTGAAAGCCCAGCACCCGGAGATTCTGCTGTTTTACCGAATGGGTGATTTTTACGAACTGTTCTATGACGATGCGAAACGCGCATCGCAGCTGCTGGATATCTCGCTGACGAAGCGCGGCGCTTCCGCGGGCGAACCGATTCCGATGGCCGGGATCCCCCATCACGCGGTTGAGAACTATCTGGCTAAGCTGGTTAATCAGGGCGAGTCGGTGGCCATTTGCGAACAGATTGGCGATCCGGCAACCACCAAAGGGCCGGTTGAACGCAAAGTCGTCCGCATTGTGACACCGGGTACCATCAGCGATGAAGCGCTGCTGCAGGAACGCCAGGACAATCTGCTGGCCGCCATCTGGCAGGATAGCAAAGGTTTTGGCTACGCCACCCTCGATATCAGCTCCGGACGTTTTCGCCTGAGCGAACCCGCTGACCGCGAAACGATGGCGGCGGAGCTCCAGCGCACCAACCCCGCCGAGCTGCTGTACGCGGAGGATTTTGCCGAGTCGTCGCTGATTGAGGGCCGCCGCGGCCTGCGCCGCCGTCCGCTGTGGGAATTTGAAATCGACACCGCGCGCCAGCAGCTCAATCTCCAGTTTGGCACGCGCGATCTGGTTGGTTTCGGCGTTGAAAACGCCCCGCGCGGCCTGTGCGCCGCCGGCTGCCTGCTGCAGTACGTCAAAGACACCCAGCGCACGTCATTGCCGCATATCCGCGCCATCACGATGGAGCGCCAGCAGGACAGCATCATTATGGATGCGGCCACCCGCCGCAATCTGGAGATCACCCAGAACCTGGCCGGCGGCTTTGATAATACGCTGGCCTCGGTGCTCGACTGCACCGTGACCCCCATGGGCAGCCGTATGCTTAAGCGCTGGCTACATATGCCGGCGCGCGACACCGCCGTGCTGGTAGAGCGCCAGCAGACCATCGGCGCGCTGCAGGAACATTACACCGAGCTGCAGCCGGTACTGCGCCAGGTCGGCGACCTCGAACGTATTCTGGCGCGCCTGGCGCTTCGCACCGCCCGTCCTCGCGATTTAGCGCGTATGCGTCACGCTTTCCAGCAGCTGCCGGCACTGCGCGCGATGCTGGGGGACGTCGACTGTGCGCCAGTACAGCGGCTCCGGGAAAAGATGGGGGAATTTAGCGAGCTGCGCGAACTGCTGGAACGGGCGATTATCGATGCGCCGCCGGTACTGGTTCGCGACGGCGGCGTTATCGCCCCCGGCTATAACGCGGAACTCGATGAGTGGCGCGGGCTGGCCGATGGCGCGACCGATTACCTCGACAGACTGGAAGTTCGCGAGCGCGAACGTCTGGGGCTGGACACGCTAAAGGTAGGCTACAACGCCGTCCACGGCTACTACATCCAGATTAGCCGTGGTCAGAGCCAGCATGCGCCGATCCACTACGTCCGTCGCCAGACCCTCAAGAACGCCGAGCGCTATATTATTCCTGAGCTGAAGGAGTATGAAGACAAAGTGCTGACCTCCAAAGGGAAGGCGCTGGCGCTGGAAAAGCAGCTGTACGATGAACTTTTCGATATGCTGCTGCCGCATCTTGGCGATCTGCAGCAGAGCGCCAGCGCGCTGGCGGAGCTCGATGTGCTGGTGAACCTCGCCGAGCGCGCGGAGACCCTCAACTACTGCTGCCCGACCTTTAGCGATAAGCCGGGTATTCGTATCAGCGAAGGCCGCCATCCGGTGGTTGAGCAGGTTCTGAAAGAGCCGTTCATCGCTAACCCGCTGCACCTCGCCCCGCAGCGGAGAATGCTGATTATCACCGGTCCGAATATGGGCGGTAAAAGTACCTATATGCGTCAGACCGCGCTGATCGCCCTGCTGGCGTATATCGGCAGCTACGTTCCGGCGGAAAAAGTCGACATCGGCCCCATCGATCGTATTTTCACCCGCGTCGGCGCGGCGGATGACCTGGCCAGCGGCCGCTCAACCTTTATGGTAGAGATGACCGAAACCGCCAATATTCTGCATAACGCCACCGAGCATAGCCTGGTGCTGATGGATGAAATCGGTCGTGGCACCTCGACCTACGATGGCCTGTCGCTGGCGTGGGCCTGCGCGGAAAATCTGGCGAACAAGATTAAGGCCCTGACCCTGTTTGCCACCCACTACTTCGAGCTGACCCAGCTGTCGGAGAAAATGGAAGGCGTGGCCAACGTCCATCTTGATGCTCTTGAGCACGGCGACACCATCGCCTTCATGCACAGCGTGCAGGATGGCGCGGCCAGTAAGAGCTACGGTCTGGCGGTTGCCGCGCTGGCCGGTGTGCCGAAAGAGGTGATTAAACGCGCGCGGCAGAAGCTGCGCGAGCTGGAAAGCATTGCGCCGAGCGCTGCCGCCACGCAGGTGGACGGTACCCAGATGTCGCTGCTTTCCGCTCCGGAAGAGACCTCGCCCGCGGTTGAAGCGCTGGAGAATCTTGACCCGGATTCGCTGACTCCGCGCCAGGCGCTGGAGTGGATCTATCGCCTGAAGAGCCTGGTGTAGTTCTCGTTTAACGTGAAAAAACGGCAGCGCCCTGCGGTGCTGCCGTTTTAACAAATGCAAACTGGGTGCGAGAGGATGCATCCTGACAACCAATACGCGGGGTTGCCCCCGCGCTGATGCTATTTCTTCGATTCGTAAGCGAGAACAGCTTTAAACTCCATACTACGCTCTTTAATACTGAGTTCGCACAGCGAGCTGCGCACCAAAAGCGTAAATCCCAGTACCGTAATACACAGTACGACGATTGCCACAAGGGCATATTTTGTTAGCATGTCTTGCCTCCCTGCAAAGAAGAGACTAACATCTGAATTGTTAGGGTTCATACGCCAGCCTCGGTTGATAGAAATATCTCCTGGGGCTTTCGTCTATCTGAATCCTTGTCAATGCTCAAAGCCAGATAGCCTCAAGCACCCGCCGCTATTCTATATTTTCCCGGCCGCGAAGCTTATCGGTAATTTATCAAACCCGTTGATTTTATTATAAACTGGAAGAAGGCTCGCAAACGTATCTGCTCTATTAACCTTTTATGCAATTTGAAAATTTAATTAATAAATATTTTGCATTGATTAACTAAATATAAAAAGGCCCGACTAAGCGGACCCCGTTGATTTTAGCGTTTATCCTCCGCCAGCAGCGGCGGAATATGCGGCACCATTGGCGCGTCATCGATATCCTTTTGGGTCATGCGGAACGCTTCCGGATAATGTTCCCGGCTGGTGCGGCGTAGCGGTTCAGTATTCCGCCAGGTGTAGAAACAGTGCTGGCACTGAAATACCGTCCAGACATCTTTTACCGGCGATGTTGCCAGCACTTCAATATGTTCATCGGCGCAGCGTGGACAAATCATCTTCTTCTCCTTATTTACGTTTGGCCAGCATGGCGGTCAGTTTTTCAGCCCAGGCTTTGGTTTCAGGAAGATCCTGTACCGGCTGGCTGTAGTGGCCGCGCAGATCGGGCGCAACCGGCGTGGTGGCGTCGATAATCAGTTTGTCGGTGATCCCCGCCGGGCTGGAGCCCGGATCAAGCTCCAGGACCGACATATTCGGCAGCTGTACCAGGTCACCCGCCGGGTTGACCTTCGACGACAGCGCCCACATCACCTGCGGCAGGTTGAACGGGTCGACGTCTTCATCAACCATGATCACCATCTTCACGTAGCCCAGACCGTGCGGCGTGGTCATCGCCCGCAGACCCACCGCGCGGGCAAAGCCGCCGTAGCGTTTTTTGGTGGAGATAATCGCCAGCAGGCCGTGGGTGTACATCGCGTTGACGGCCTGCACCTCCGGGAACTCGGCCTTCAGCTGCTGATACAGCGGTACGCAGGTGGCCGGGCCCATCAGGTAGTCGATCTCGGTCCACGGCATACCGAGATAGAGGGACTCGAAAATCGGCTTGCTGCGGTAAGAAACCTTATCGATACGCACCACCGTCATATTACGGCCGCCCGAGTAGTGGCCGGTAAATTCGCCGAACGGGCCTTCAATTTCGCGCTTGCGGCTTTCAATCACCCCTTCGAGGATCACCTCTGACCCCCACGGTACGTCGAAGCCGGTCAGCGGCGCGGTGGCGATTGGGTACGGGCTTTCACGCAGCGCGCCGGCCATCTCATATTCCGACTGATCGTATTTCAGCGGCGTGGCGCCCATCAGGGTGATAATCGGATCGTTACCCAGGGTAATGGCGATCGGCAGGTCTTCACCGCGCTCTTCCGCTTTGTGCAGATGCAGAGCGATATCGTGCATAGGTACCGGCTGCAGACCGAGTTTACGTTTGCCCTTCACCTCCATACGGTAAATGCCGACGTTTTGCTTACCAAAATTGTCCGGGTCGAGAGGATCGCGAGAAACCACGCAGGCTTTGTCGAGATAAAAGCCGCCGTCGCCGTCATTGAGACGGAACAGGGGCAGAATATCGAACAGATTAATCGCCTCGCCGTCGACGGTATTTTCCGCCCACGCCGGGTTTGCCCGCCGCTCCGGCGTCACCGGGAATTTATCCCAACGACGAATAAATTCGTCGATCTGATTTTTCACCGGCGTATTCGGCGGCAGCCCCAGCGAGATAGCGTGGTTCTGCCAGGAACCGATGGTGTTCATTGCCACGCGCGCATCGGTAAAACCGCGAATATTGTCAAACCACAGAGCGGGAGCGCCATCGCCGATGCGCCCGGTCGCGTTTGCCGCCGCGGCCAGATCCGGCTCCGCGTTCACTTCTTCGCTAATTTTCAGCAGTTGCCCCTGGTCGTCCAGCGCCTGCAAAAAGCTGCGCAAATCATCAAAAGCCATTATTCATTCTCCTGTGATACATTCTCTACCGCCCGCAACCCGCTCCAGCGGCGCGCTTTGTGATACTCCAGACCGAACTGATCCAGCACCCGCGTGACAACGTGGTCAGTGACGTCCTCAATGGTTTTGGGATGGTTGTAATAAGCGGGCATGGGCGGCACCATCGCCACCCCCATGCGTGACAGGGCCAGCATGTTTTCCAGATGGATCGTGCTCAACGGCATTTCACGCGGCACCAGCACCAGCTTACGCCCCTCTTTCAGCACCACGTCCGCGGCCCGCCCCACCAGCCCCTCGGCATAACCGGCACGGATACCCGCCAGCGTTTTCATACTGCAGGGGATAACGATCATGCCGTCGGTACGAAACGAACCCGATGAGATGACGGCGGCCTGGTCCGCCGGACTGTGCGAGAAATCGGCCAGCGCAGCCACTTCACGGGCGCTGTAAGGCGTTTCCAGCTCAATGGTGGTTTTGGCCCACTTTGACATCACCAGATGCGTTTCCACTTCCGGCATCTCTCGAAGCGCTTTGAGCAGCGCAACGCCCAGTGGAGCGCCCGTCGCTCCGGTCATCCCTACAATTAGCTTCATCATCGCCTCACAATTGTTCGTATACGAACGTTTTTATTAAAACTACTCTTGATGAGCTTTTCGTGCAAGTGCGTTCGTACACGGCCGCATTTTTCATCAAAACAGGAAAAATGCTAAAACGCCTCCCGAACGGCTATCATAGAACCGACGGTTTGATTACGGAGTTGTCATGGAGTTAAAAAACGAGGCGTTTCACCTGCTACGCCAGCTTTTTCAGCAGCACACCGCCCGCTGGCAGCTTGAACTGCCGGACCTCACCAAACCGCAGTATGCGGTGATGCGTTCCATTGCCGAACATCCCGGCATTGAACAGGTGACGCTAACGGAAGCGGCGGTCAGCACGAAAGCGACGCTGGCGGAGATGCTGAGCCGAATGGAGAGCCGCGGTCTGGTTCGTCGCGAACACGATCCGGCGGACAAACGCCGTCGGTTTGTCTATTTAACCGCAGAAGGCGAAGCGCTACTGGCAAGTTCAATGCCGCTGGGTAACGCCGTTGATGAAGAATTTTTAGGTCGGCTGAACGATGAAGAGCGCCAGCAGTTTTCGCAAATCATCCACAAGCTGATAGCGCGAGAACCCAATTAACCCAGGCGCTCGCGGAGAAAATCAATAAACGCCCGGACCCTGACGGGAACGTGCTGCGCGTCCGGGTAAACCGCGTACACCCCCTGGCGCGGAAAGCTAAACGCCGGCATTACCTTCACCAGCGCGCTGTCTGCCAGCGCAGCGGCCACCAGCCATTCGGGCAGCAGCGCGATGCCGCTGCCCGCCAGCGCAAAGGCCATCAGCGCGCTGGCGCTATCTGCCGACAGCCGCGGCGCCTGTTTAATCTCGAAGGCGATGCTCTCCTCATCGGGCCCGGTAAGCCGCCAGCGGAGCGGTGCGGTCAGACGTTCATGAATAATCCACGCCGCGTGGGCCAGCTCCTCAAGCGTCTTTACAGGATGCTGCGCCAGCCATGATGGGGCAGCAACCGGGACGATGGCAAAACGCGATATCAGCGCCGCGCGGTAGCGCGAATCCGCCAGCGTCCCGAGGCGAATCGCCACGTCAAACCGTTCGGAGATTAAATCCGCGTGGTGAGAAGAAGAAACATGGCGCACGCGGAGCGCTGGATGCCGCTGGCTAAACTCCGCCAGCGCCGGGATAATCACCTGCGCGCCATATTCTGGCGTCGTTGTGATCCGCAGTTCACCGCTCAACCCCACGTGGCTGCCCCGGACGTCGTCCTGCAGGTTTTCCGCCGCTTTCAGCAGCGCGACCCCGCGATGATAGAAGAGCGAACCGGCTTCCGTCAGCGTCAGCCGACGGGTCGATCGCAACAGCAGCGTAACCCCCAGCTCGCTCTCCAGCTGGCGAATGTTGAAACTCACCACCGCCTTGGTCTGCCCCAGCGCCGTCGCCGCCGCGGTAAAACTTCCGCTATCGACCACCGCTACAAACATGTTCATCCGCTGCAGGTTCAGCATCGCGCCGCCAATTGTCAAAAAATTTCAGACAGTATATCTCCGAATGTCATGTTTATTCGCCCTGTTGCTGAGGTTTACAGTAGCGGCCTTCACGGGGGGTTTAATCAATGACGTATCGCAGCAAGATCGCAACCGTTTTTCTGCTGGGTTTCTTTCTCGACTTAATCAATATGTTCATCGCCAGCGTCGCCTTTCCGGCGATGGGCCGGACGCTGCACGCGTCGGTGGGCGAACTGGCGTGGGTCAGCAATGGCTATATTGCCGGGCTCACGCTGGTACTGCCGTTTAGCGCCTGGCTCAGCCAGCAGTTTGGTACCCGGCGGGTATTCCTGCTTTCGCTCAGCATATTTAGCTTTGGGGCTCTGGCCGCAGGAATGGCCGACTCGTTGACCAGCCTTGTCATGTGGCGCGCCCTGCAGGGGATGGGCGGCGGACTATTGATTCCGCTAGGCCAGTCGCTGACCTGGCAACAGTTCAGGCCTCACGAGCGGGCGAAACTTTCCGCCGCGGTGATGCTGGTCGGGCTGCTGGCGCCGGCGTGCTCGCCGGCGATCGGCGGGGTGCTGGTGCAATCGCTCAGCTGGCGCTGGGTTTTCTTTGCCAGCCTGCCGATCGCGCTGCTGACGTTCGGACTGGCAGCGCTGTGGATTAAGGATGAGAGACGCGTCGCGCGGCCGGGGGGACTCCTGCGTCTCTCACTACTGCGCGATCCGCTGCTGCGCGATCCGCTGCTGCGCTTTTCAATGCTGGTCTATCTCTGCGTGCCGGGGACTTTTATTGGCATCAATGTCGTCGGGATGTTTTATTTACAAAGCGTGACGGGGATGTCGCCCTCCGCCATCGGCGCCCTGATGCTTCCGTGGTCGCTGGCCTCGTTTGTGGCGATCGCGACGACCGGCCGCTATTTCAATCGTCTCGGCCCCCGCCCGCTTATCGCGGTCGGCTGCCTTCTCCAGGCTGTCGGGATCGTCACCCTGGCTGGCGTCAATGCGCATACCGCCAACAGTATGCTAATCGCGGCATTTGTATTCATGGGCGCAGGCGGCAGCCTGTGCAGCAGTACGGCCCAGAGCAGCGCGTTTCTGAATGTGGCGAACGGCGATATGCCGGACGCCAGCGCGCTGTGGAATCTTAACCGCCAGCTCAGTTTCCTGATGGGATCTGCGCTACTGGCAGCCTTACTGAGCGCCTTTTTGCTTTACTGGCCAACGCCGCAGGCGTGGCGTGGCGTATTTATCGCCGCCGCCGCGTTGACCCTGGCGCCGCTGCTGGGCTGCCTTACCTTCGATAACCGGGCGATAATCATGCGCCTGCACGGTAAAATGGAGAACAAATGAATCGCTATATTGCGGAAGTTATTGCGGCCCACGTGGCTATAGAAAACTGGCTGAATCAGGGGGACGGGAGCGCCGACGCGCTGATGCGTCGCTTTAGCCCGGACTTTACCATGATCCCGATAAACGGTATGCGCATGGATCATCAGGCGGTCAGCGCCTTTTTTCACGGGGCTCGCGCCAGCCGTCCGGGCTTAAAGATTGTCGTCGATAGTGCCGCCATACTTGCCGAATGGCGCGATGGCGCAGCGGTGAGCTACCGGGAAACACACGCGCTCCCCGGCAAAGCGGAAACCGCGCGCTGGTCGACGGTTCTTTTCCGTCTGCAGGAAGAGAAAATCATCTGGCGGCACCTCCACGAGACGGCGATCGCGTAAGCGACGGAGGCCCAAAAAAGAAAAAGGCCCAATCAAACGATTGAGCCTTTTTTAAGAAAGGTGTCTTACTCGCGGAACAGCGCTTCGATGTTCAGCCCCTGGCTTTGCAGGATCTCCCGCAGACGGCGGAGACCTTCAACCTGGATCTGACGCACGCGTTCGCGGGTCAGGCCAATTTCGCGGCCCACATCCTCAAGCGTCGCGGCTTCATAGCCGAGCAGACCAAAGCGACGAGCCAGCACTTCACGCTGCTTGGCGTTCAGTTCGAACAGCCATTTGACGATGCTTTGTTTCATATCATCGTCCTGCGTGGTGTCTTCCGGGCCGTTGTCTTTTTCATCGGCCAGAATATCCAGCAGCGCTTTTTCCGAGTCGCCGCCCAGCGGTGTATCCACCGAGGTAATGCGCTCGTTCAGACGCAGCATCCGGCTCACGTCATCAACTGGCTTATCCAGCTGTTCGGCTATCTCTTCCGCGCTTGGCTCGTGGTCCAGCTTATGGGACAACTCGCGTGCGGTACGCAGATAAACGTTCAGCTCTTTGACGATATGGATAGGTAAACGAATGGTACGGGTTTGGTTCATGATCGCCCGTTCAATCGTTTGGCGAATCCACCAGGTCGCGTAAGTCGAAAAACGGAACCCACGTTCCGGGTCAAACTTCTCAACTGCGCGAATCAGCCCCAGGTTACCTTCTTCAATCAGATCCAGCAGAGCCAGACCGCGATTGCCGTAACGGCGGGCTATCTTGACGACCAGACGCAGGTTACTTTCGATCATCCGGCGGCGTGACGCAACGTCACCACGCAGCGCGCGACGCGCAAAATAAACCTCTTCTTCGGCCGTCAGCAGTGGGGAATAACCAATCTCTCCAAGATAAAGCTGCGTCGCATCGAGCACCCGTTGGGTTGCTCCCTGCGAAAGAAGCTCTTCCTCAGCCAGATCGCTATCACTGGGTTCCTCTTCAACTAAGGCTTTCTCATCAAAAACCTCGACTCCGTTCTCATCAAATTCCGCGTCTTCATTTAAATCATGAACTTTCAGCGTATTCTGACTCATAAAGATGGCTCCTACCCGTGATCCCTGAGCAAAGCACCTTCCGCTAAACATCACTTAAAAGACGCCCGGACGAGAACCTTTTCTGCCCCGGTAAAGCAGGCATTCTGGCCGCCCTGGCGCCTCTTTTAGCGATACTGAGCTTATCCGTACTTTGCCAAATTATCGCTGCGGTAAATACTGCAGCGGGTTGACGGATTTCCCCTTGTAACGAATTTCAAAATGCAAACGTGTAGAACTTGTACCTGTGCTACCCATGGTAGCGATTTTCTGCCCCGCCTTGATATCTTGTTGCTCTTTTACCAGCATCGTATCGTTATGTGCGTAGGCGCTCAGGTAATCATCGTTGTGTTTGATGATAATAAGATTACCGTAACCGCGCAGTGCGTTACCGGCATAGACGACGCGCCCATCTGCGGTCGCGACAATAGCCTGTCCTTTACTGCCTGCAATATCAATACCTTTATTGCCACCTTCGGCACCACTAAAGTTCTCGATAACCTTGCCATCAGTCGGCCAGCGCCATGAAGAGATCGGCGAACTGGTTGACGTACTGCTTGCAGTCGATTGGGTTGTGCTGACAGCCGGGGCCGTAACAGGCGCGACGGTTGTCGTCGTCGTCGCAGGCTTGTTATTCGGCAACATCTTATTAGCACTCTGTTCACCTGAAGATTCAGAATACGTAATAGTTGGTTGGGACGCAACCACCGCGGTGGATTTTTGTGCAGAATTTGCGGTTAACATCCCGCCGCTGCTGGCCTTCACGCTGGCCTGGGCGACAGGGTTATCTCCGGTGATTGGCTGACCGGACGCGTTGCCAACCTGCAGCGTCTGACCCACGTTCAGACCGTACGGCGCCGGGATATTATTACGCTGCGCCAGGTCGCGGAAGTCGTTCCCGGTGACCCACGCAATATAGAATAGCGTGTCGCCGCGTTTAACAGTATAGGTACTGCCGCCGGTATAGCTACCTTTCGGAATATCCCCATACTTACGGTTGTAGACAATTTTGCCGTTCACCGTTTGTACCGGCTCCTGAGCCATCGGCTGAACCTGAGCGGGCTGCGTCTGCACCGGCTGCGTTTGTACCGGGCGCGCCTGCGGAACGTTATTGGATGGAGGCGTGATCAGCATTCCGGAATTCGTGCTGGAAGACGAAGTCCCGCCAGCCGAGCTGACCGGCGCAGGCGGATTGTTGGAGCTGCTGCAGCCTGCCAGCCACAGTGACACCAGTGATAAAGCCGCAATGCGGCTTAAGGTAAAATTTGGGCTTCCCGCGCTCATTTATCCCCCAGGAATATGTTAACTACCAATATCTTGCTCACCGGACGGCGCCCGGCCAGGACACGAAAAATGCGTCCACCCTATGCCTAAATGCAGGCAAAAAAACCTGGAATAATCCGGGTTCAGGCTAACTCCCCCTTCACGAGGGGAACAAAGCGCACGGCTTCGACAGTATCAATGACAAACTCGTTGCCGCGCCGACGGATCCGCTTCAGGAACTGATGCTCTTCGCCAACCGGCAGCACCAGTATGCCGCCATCGTCCAGCTGCGCCAGCAGCGCGGCCGGAATTTCCGGCGGCGCGGCGGTAACGATAATCGCGTCGAACGGCGCACGCGCCTGCCAACCCTGCCATCCATCGCCGTGACGGGTTGAAACATTATGTAAATCAAGTTGTTTAAGACGACGGCGCGCGTGCCACTGCAAACTCTTAATTCGCTCAACCGAGCAAACGTGATGCACCAGATGCGCCAGAATCGCCGTCTGATAGCCAGAGCCGGTGCCGATTTCCAGCACCCGGGACTCCGGCGTTAGCGTCAGAAGCTCGGTCATCCGCGCCACCATGTAGGGTTGCGAGATGGTTTGCCCCTGACCAATCGGCAGCGCCGTGTTTTCCCACGCCTTATGTTCAAAGGCTTCATCAACAAACTTTTCTCGCGGCACCATGGCGATCGCGTTCAGCACGCGCTCGTCAATAATGCCCTGCGTGCGGAGCTGATTGAGAAGACTTTCAACACGTTTACTTACCATTGCGTATCAACTCCAACGCGATCCAGCCAGCCGCTAACCACCTCATGCGCGCCGTGGGCGGTTAAATCGACGTGTAGCGGCGTGACCGACACATAGCCTTCATCCACGGCGGCAAAGTCGGTATCCGGCCCGGCGTCGTACTTTTCGCCCGGCGGTCCGATCCAGTACAGCGTATTGCCGCGCGGATCTTTTTGCGGGATCACCTGGTCGGAAGGATGGCGACTGCCGCAGCGGGTCACGCGGATACCTTTGATCTGCTCAAGAGGCAGATCCGGCACGTTGATATTGAGAATGCGCCCGGTGCGCAGCGGCTCGCGGCTTAAAGCGCGCAGAATAGAGCAGGTGACCGCCGCGGCGGTATCGTAATGCTGATAGCCGTTTAGCGAGACGGCCAGCGCCGGAAAGCCCAGATGACGGCCTTCCATCGCGGCGGCAACGGTGCCGGAATAGATGACGTCGTCACCGAGGTTGGGTCCGGCGTTAATGCCGGAAACCACGATATCCGGACGCGGCCGCATCAGGGCATTGACCCCGAGATAAACACAGTCCGTCGGCGTGCCCATCTGTACGGCGATATCGCCGTTATCAAAAGTGAAAGTGCGAAGCGAAGATTCCAGCGTCAGGGAGTTCGACGCTCCGCTGCGGTTACGATCGGGTGCAACTATCTGAACCTCAGCGAATTCCCGTAAGGCCTTTGCCAGGGTCTGAATGCCCGGCGCATGAATCCCATCATCGTTACTCAGCAATATTCGCATAGTCACCCGTTGTATTGATAAGCTCCCTTACTACGCTGGTGGCGAAGCTGCCCGCGGGCAGCCAGAAACGCAGTTCAACGGTAACGTCATCCCACCAGTTCCAGCTCATCTGCTGGGGATAAAGCAGCATCGCCCGGCGGGCGGCCTCTACTTTTTCACGCACCAGCAGCGCCTGTAGCTGCGTCTCTTCGACCACTGCCGCCTGCTCGGCGGCCAGCGCATCCCGTTGGCTTCCCCAGTCGCCGCTGCCCACAAGCGCAGCGGTAATCATCAGCTCGCGGTTATCTACCCGCGCCTGGAGTTCCGTCAGTTCTTCAGAGGCCGCAACGAACCAGCTTCCGCGCCCCGCTAATTGTAGCGCATCGCCATCAACAACCTGATTAAATTCCGGTTTTTTTAATCTAATACCAACCTGTTGATTAAACAATGCGCTGCGGGCCGCCGACAACCAAAAACTGCGTTTATTGCGATCGCGCACCGGCGCGCCGCTCTCGGCCCAGCGCAGCGCCCCCAGCAGGTTACTGCCGCCGATACCGAAGCGCTGGGCCCCAAAATAGTTGGGTACGCCATGCTCAGCAATCGCCTGTAAACGCGTTTCGACATCGTCGCGATCGCTGATTTCGCGCAGCACCAGCGTAAACTGGTTCCCCTTCAGCGCCCCGAGGCGCAGCTTGCGCTTATGGCGCGCGTACTCCAGTACCTGACAGCCTTCAAGCTGAAATTTGCTCAGGTCGGGCATCTCTTTGCCCGGCACTCGGGCGCACAGCCACTGTTCAGTGACCGCGTGTTTGTCCTTCTGCCCGGCAAAGCTCACTTCACGCGCATGAATTTTAAGGAATTTTGCCAGCGCGTCAGCAACAAAACGGGTATTGCAGCCGTTTTTCAGAATACGCACCAGCACATGCTCGCCTTCGCCGTCAGGCGCAAAGCCGAGATCCTCAACCACCACGAAGTCCTCCGGGTTGGCTTTTAGCAGCCCCTGGCTCAGCGGTTTTCCATGCAGATAAGTGAGTTCGTCAAAAGCGATCATTTCTCCGCCTTACGCAGCAGCGCCACCGCTTCACAGGCAATGCCTTCGCCGCGACCGGTAAAGCCCAGCTTTTCCGTGGTGGTGGCTTTGACGTTAACATCGTCCATATGGCAACCGAGATCTTCGGCAATAAAGATGCGCATCTGGGGAATATGCGGCAGCATTTTTGGTGCCTGGGCGATAATGGTGACGTCAACGTTGCCAAGGGTATAGCCTTTCGCCTGAATCCGCCGCCACGCTTCGCGCAGCAGTTCACGGCTGTCGGCGCCCTTAAAGGCCGGGTCGGTATCCGGGAACAGCTTGCCGATGTCGCCCAGCGCCGCCGCGCCGAGCAGCGCATCGGTCAGCGCGTGCAGCGCGACGTCGCCGTCGGAGTGGGCCAGCAGCCCTTTCTCGTAGGGTACGCGCACGCCGCCGATGATGATTGGGCCTTCACCGCCAAAAGCGTGTACGTCAAAACCGTGTCCAATTCGCATTAAGCCTTCTCCTGGTGTCGGGAACGGGTAAGGTAAAATTCGGCCAGCGCCAGGTCTTCCGGGCGCGTCACTTTAATATTATCAGCTCGTCCGGCGACCAGTTCAGGATGAAAGCCGCAGTACTCCAGCGCCGAGGCTTCGTCGGTGATGGTCGCCCCTTCATTAAGCGCCCGCGTCAGGCAATCAACAAGCAGTTCGCGAGGGAAAAATTGCGGCGTCAGCGCGTGCCATAAATCGTTACGTTCAACGGTATGGGCGATGGCAGCCCTGCCCGGCTCCGCGCGCTTCATCGTGTCGCGAACCGGAGCGGCCAGAATGCCGCCCGTACGGCTGGTTTGGCATAGCTGAAGCAGGCGGCTGAGATCGTCCTGGTGCAGGCAGGGGCGCGCGGCATCGTGCACCAGCACCCAGTCGGCTTCGCCAAGAACCTTCAGGCCGGCGAGAACGGAGTCCGCGCGTTCCGTGCCGCCATCAACGACGGTGATTTGGGAGTGGTTCGCCAACGGCAGTTGGCTGAAGCGAACGTCGCCCGGGCTGACGGCAATCACTACCCGCTGTATAAGGGGGTTTGCCAACAGCGCGGCGACCGCGTGCTCGAGAATCGTTTTGTTACCGATTGAGAGGTATTGTTTAGGGCATTCCGTTTGCATGCGGCGGCCAAAACCGGCTGCCGGCACCACGGCGCAAACGCCCGGAAAAGTGGCTGCCATGTTGTAATCCTGGGCCTGTTTATCGATTATTCTGCTGTTGCCCCGCGGCCTGGTTGCGTTTTGACGCATCCGGCACCAGACGATAAAACGTTTCGCCCGGGCGGGTCATACTGAGTTCATTGCGCGCGCGCTCTTCGATAGCTTCCTGACCGCCGTTGAGGTCGTCAATTTCGGCGAACAGCTGATCGTTGCGTGCTTTTAATTTAGCGTTCGTTGCCTGCTGAGCGGAGACATCGTCGTTAACCCGGCTATAGTCGTGCAGACCATTTTTGCCGAACCATAGCGAGTACTGCAGCCAGACCAGCAAAGCCAATAACAGCAGCGTTAGTTTACCCATCCTGCCCCCTGAAAAACGGCATCATCATCCCATAACTCGCCCGAGTTCTCTACTCTGGCGCGCGGACGACGCCGCGTAACGCGGGGACTGTACCACATTTTTACCGTTGATACCCAGGCTAGATTCATTCGTAGAAAGGACTACCCCAGTAGCCAGAGGAACAGCAGACCGAACATCAGTCCGACGGTTAAAATCGTCGCGCAGACGCTGTACTGAAGTTTGCCGTCCATCAGCGAATGCAGCGCGATGCCAACCACGACGGCTACCGGCATTAATGCCAGGAAGAACGGCCAGGTGTAGAGGAGGACAAATAGCGTGTTACTGCCATAGATCAGGAAGGGAATACCCAGCGCCAGCAGCCATGAAATAAAGCCAACGGCAGCGCCCGACAGAGACCAGGTGGTCTCGTCGCTGACTGCCGGCGGCGGTTCTGAACGAATAATACTGATGTTCTGGGTATTGCGCATATCGAATCCTGTTGACCTGGCGATCGGCATCCTGTGATGATGCCGCTGCCGTTTCAGGATCTGATAATATCGCTCTGTCGTAGCAGGTCTAATAATTGGTGCACCAAATTTGTTACCAATTGTTCACCGTCGAGGTGAATTTCGGCGCTCTCCGGGGATTCATACACTGAATCAATTCCGGTAAAGTTGCGCAGCTCCCCGGCCCGTGCCTTCTTGTACAGCCCTTTCGGATCCCGCGCTTCGCAGATCGCCAGCGGCGTATCGACAAAGACTTCAATAAAGCGCCCTTCGCCCAAACGTTCGCGCACCATCTGCCGCTCTGCGCGATGCGGTGATATAAACGCAGTCAATACTACCAGCCCGGCATCCACCATCAGCTTCGCCACTTCACCCACCCGGCGAATGTTTTCTTTGCGGTCGTCGTCGCTGAAGCCAAGATCGCTGCACAGGCCGTGACGCACGTTATCGCCATCCAGTAAATAGGTGCTCACGCCGAGCCGGTGCAGCGCCTCTTCCAGCGCGCCGGCAACGGTGGATTTCCCCGAGCCCGAAAGCCCGGTGAACCACAGCACCACGCCGCGATGGCCATGATGCTGCTCGCGCTGCGCCTGCGTGACAGGATGCGCGTGCCAGACGACGTTTTCGTCATGCCGGGCCATTACTTGCCTCCCAGCAGGTCGCGGGCGTCCCAGTGCGGGAAGTGCTTGCGAATAAGCTGGTTCAGTTCAAGCTCAAACGCGCTGTATTGCGAAGCGCCTGCCTGAGCCTGCTCGTTCGGTTCGCGTACCATCCCTGCGCCAACGGTCACGTTGGTCAAACGATCGATAAAAATCAGGCCCCCGGTGACCGGGTTATCCTGGTATTTATCGAGTACCAGCGGCTCGTCGAAAGTCAGATCCACCAGCCCAATGCCGTTGAGCGGCAGCGATTCCACTTCGCGCTGGGTCAGGTTGTTAATATCAACCTGGTAGCGTACGCCATCCACGCGGGCGCGGGTTTTCTTACCGGCGATTTTAATGTCATAGCTCTGGCCAGGCGTCAGGGCCTGCTCCGCCATCCATACCACATCAACGCTGGCGCTTTGTACCGCAGGCAGAGAGACCGTCGCGTCCACCAGCAGGTCACCGCGGCTGATATCAATTTCATCCTTCAGCACAAGAGTGATAGCTTCCCCGGCCGCCGCTTCCGGCAGATCGCCGTCAAAGGTGACGATGCGCGCCACGGTGGATTCCACCCCCGACGGCAGCACTTTCAGGCGCTGTCCTACGCTCACGCGGCCGGCGGCAACCGTACCGGAGAATCCGCGGAAGTCGAGGTTCGGGCGGTTGACGTACTGCACCGGGAAGCGCAGCGGCTGGCTTTCCACCACGCGCTGAATCTCAACGGTTTCCAGCACTTCCAGCAGCGTCGGGCCGCTGTACCACGGCATTTTATCGCTCTGGCTGGCGACGTTGTCCCCTTCAAGCGCGGAAAGCGGGACAAAGCGAATGTCGAGATCGCCTGGCAGCTGTTCAGCAAAGGTCAGATACGCTTCACGGATGGTGTTAAAGGTCTCTTCGCTAAAATCGACGAGGTCCATTTTATTCACCGCCACCACCAGGTGTTTGATCCCCAGTAGTGTCGAAATAAAGCTGTGACGACGGGTTTGATCGAGCACGCCTTTGCGCGCGTCGATAAGCAGGATCGCCAGGTCGCAGGTTGACGCGCCGGTCGCCATGTTACGGGTATACTGTTCGTGTCCCGGAGTATCGGCGATAATAAATTTGCGCTTCTCGGTAGAGAAGTAACGGTAGGCGACGTCAATGGTGATGCCCTGCTCACGCTCGGCCTGCAGACCGTCCACCAGCAGCGCCAGATCGAGTTTTTCGCCCTGGGTACCGTGACGTTTGCTGTCGTTATGCAGCGAAGAGAGCTGATCTTCGTAAATCTGACGGGTATCGTGCAGCAGGCGGCCAATCAGCGTACTTTTGCCGTCGTCGACGCTGCCGCAGGTCAAAAAGCGCAGCAGGCTTTTGTGCTGCTGGGCATGCAGGTAGGCTTCAACGCCGCCTTCATTGGCAATTTGTTGTGCAATTGTGGTATTCATGGCGGCTCCTTAGAAATAACCCTGACGTTTCTTCAGCTCCATGGAGCCTGCCTGGTCGCGGTCAATCACGCGCCCCTGTCGTTCGCTGGTGGTCGACACCAGCATCTCTTCGATGATCTCCGGCAGCGTTTGCGCATTGGACTCCACCGCGCCGGTCAGCGGCCAGCAGCCGAGGGTGCGGAAGCGTACCATCTGTTTTTTGATCATCTCGCCGGGCTGTAAATTGATGCGATCGTCATCGATCATCATCAGCATCCCGTCGCGCTCCAGCACCGGACGCTCCGCCGCCAGGTACAGCGGAACAATTTCAATATTTTCCAGATAGATGTACTGCCAGATGTCCAGCTCGGTCCAGTTGGAGAGCGGGAACACGCGGATACTTTCGCCCTTGTTAATCTGGCCGTTATAGTTGTGCCACAGCTCCGGGCGCTGGTTTTTCGGATCCCAGCGGTGGAAGCGGTCGCGGAAGGAGTAAATACGCTCTTTAGCGCGGGATTTCTCTTCATCGCGACGGGCGCCGCCGAACGCGGCATCGAAGCCGTATTTGTTCAGCGCCTGCTTGAGGCCTTCGGTTTTCATGATATCGGTATGCTTGGCGCTGCCGTGAACGAACGGGTTAATCCCCATCGCTACCCCTTCCGGGTTTTTGTGCACCAGCAGCTCACAGCCGTAGGCTTTAGCGGTACGGTCACGGAACTCGTACATTTCGCGGAATTTCCAGCCGGTATCGACGTGCAGCAGCGGGAACGGCAGGGTGCCCGGATAAAACGCTTTACGCGCCAGATGCAGCATCACGCTGGAGTCTTTGCCGATGGAGTACATCATCACCGGGTTAGAGAATTCGGCGGCCACCTCACGAATGATATGGATGCTTTCCGCCTCCAGTTGCCGCAGGTGAGTAAGTCGTTTTTGGTCCATAACCGTTCCTTAAGCCAGATTTACTACAGAAGCCTTAAAGGCGTCTGAGGATGAGGTGTGCTGAAACCAGGCGAGCTGTTGATGTAATTGCACCACTTCACCCACCACCAGCAGCGCAGGCATCGGGGCGTCTTTCGCCAGGTTTTCAAGCTGTTGTAATGTGCCGGTCTTCGTTTGCTGATCGGCGCGGGTGCCGCGCGAGATCACCGCCACCGGGGTGTCGCCATCGCGACCGTTGGCGATCAGCTGCGCGCTGATTTCCGCCGCTTTCAGGCTGCCCATATAAATCGCCAGGGTCTGGCCGCTTTGCGCCAGCCGCGCCCAGTCGAGCGGCGAGTTTTCCGCGCCGAAGTGTCCGGTAATAAAGGTGACGCTCTGGGCATAATCACGATGCGTCAGCGGAATTCCGGCATAGGCCGTTGCGCCCGCCGCCGCCGTCACGCCCGGGACGACCTGAAACGGAATGCCCGCTTCGGCCGCGGCCTGCAGCTCTTCGCCGCCGCGGCCAAAAATAAACGGGTCGCCGCCCTTCAGGCGAATCACCGTTTTGCCCTCTTTCGCTGCGTCCACCAGTAGACGGTTGATCTCCTGCTGCGGTACAGATACGCCGGCGGCGCTTTTGCCGACGCAGATTGTCTCCGCGTCCCGGCGCACCAGTTCACGTACTTCCGGGGTGACCAGGTTGTCGTAAAACACCACGTCCGCCTGCTGAAGGGCCTGTAGGCCGCGCAGGGTCAGCAATCCGGCATCGCCTGGCCCTGCCCCGACGAGAATAATTTCACCAGGGCGTTTTTCCGGCTGCCGAAGTTCATCTTCCAGCGCTTTTTCCGCTTCATCTTTATTGCCCGCCAGCATCAGGCTGGCAAAGCGACCGGTAAACACGCGCTCCCAAAAGCGGCGGCGTTCGGCGGTGGTTTTCAGATGGGTTTTAATATGGTGACGCCAGTAGCTCGCCGTTTCAGCCAGCCGCCCCAGGTTGGTGGGCAGCAGGGCTTCGATTTTTTCGCGCAAAATCCGCGACAGCACCGGCGCTTTTCCGCTGGAAGAGATAGCCACCAGCAGCGGAGAGCGATCGACAATGGATGGAAAGACAAACGAGCACAGCGCCTGATTATCCACGACGTTGACCAGCCGATAGCGCGCGTTAGCCGCGACATAAACGCGTTGGTTCAGCTCGTCATCTTCGGTAGCGGCAATCACCAGAAATACGTCATCAAGCTGCTGCTCTTCGAATACGGTTGCCCGCCACTGAATTTCCTCGCGCTCAACCTTTTCGGCAAGTTCCGGCATCAGCGTTTCGGCGACAATTTGCACCTTCGCTTCAGCGCGCAGCAAAAACGTAATCTTACGCGCGGCTATCTCGCCGCCGCCGATCACCAGCACGGGTCTGTCTTTCACTTCGGCAAATATCGGCAAGTATTCCACTGCGCAACAACTCTCTTACAATCAGCAATAGAGCGACTATAGGGTGCGGTTTAGAGCAAATGAAATTACGAAATGGAATGAGTTGTTACTCAAAAGAATAACGACCCGGGAAAGCTAATATCAAAAAGTGCTTAACACGCGGTTTTTCCACCATTTAAGAGCGATTGAAATTGTTTAACCCCGGTCACAGTTTCATACTACGCGGGTGAAATTGTTTTAAGTGCTAAAGGACCCCCTATGTTTTCCGCATTGTGCCGTCGCCTGCTCCCCCTGGCGTTGGGCGCAGGTTTTGTCTTCTCCGCCGCCCCGGCATTCAGCGCCCCGGGCGAAACCGCCAATGCCCAGGCTCGTCATATCGCCACCTTTTATCCCGGAAGAATGACCGGCACGCCGGCCGAGATGCTGTCGGCCGATTATCTCCGCCAGCAGTTCGCCCAGATGGGCTACCAGAGCGATGTGCGCAGCTTCAATACCCGCTACGTCTATACCGATAGCAATCAGCGTAAAAACTGGCATAACGCCACCGGCAGTACGGTGATCGCCGCTCATGAAGGCCAATCTCGCCAGCAGATTATTATCATGGCGCACCTGGATACCTACGCGCCGCAGAGCGATAAAGATGTTGAAAACAACCTCGGCGGCCTGACCCTGCAGGGGATAGACGACAACGCGATGGGTCTCGGCGTCATGCTGGAACTTGCTGAACAGTTAAAGAACGTTCCTACCCGTTACGGTATTCGCTTCGTTGCCACCAGCGGCGAAGAAGAGGGCCGGCTTGGGGCGCAGAATCTGCTCAAGCGCATGAGCGACGCGGAAAAGAAAAACACCCTGCTGGTGATTAATCTCGATAACCTGGTCGTGGGCGATAAGCTGTACTTTAATAGCGGCCGCAGCACGCCAGCGTCGGTGCGCAAGCTCACCCGCGACCGGGCGCTGGCTATCGCCCGTAGCCACGGCATAGCGGCCTTCACCAATCCTGGGATGAACCGGGACTTCCCGAAAGGCACCGGCTGCTGCAACGACGCCAGCGTTTTTGATAGCGCCGGGATCCCGGTACTGTCGGTGGAAGCGACCAATTGGTCATTAGGTAAGAAAGACGGTTATCAGCAGCGGAGCAAATCACGCAGCTTCCCGCAGGGCACGAGCTGGCATGACGTACAGCTGGATAACCTGCAGTATATTGATAAAGCGCTGCCGGGGCGTATTGAGCATCGCGGACGCGATGTGATGAAAGTGATGCTGCCGCTGGTGAAAGAGCTGGCGAAAGTCGAAAAAGTTAAAACGGGGAAATCCTGATTTTCCTGAGAGGGAGACCAAACTGCGGTCTCCCTGCTCTATTCATCTACAACCGCTCTTCGCAGTATTTACGCCGCTTAACCTTCGTGCAGCCCGCACTCTCTTTTCAGGCCGAAGAAGCGCGTTTCTTCCTCCGCCATCCCCGGCTCCCATTTGCGGGTGGTGTGGGTATCCCCCACCGACAAATAGCCCTGATCCCACAGCGGGTGATACTTCAGGCCGTGCTTTTGCAGATACTGATAGACGGTACGATTATCCCAGTCGATGATCGGCAGCACCTTAAACACGCCGCGCTGGATCGCCAGCACCGGTAAGTGGGCGCGGCTGCCGGACTGCTCGCGGCGCAGGCCCGCAAACCAGGTTTGCGCATTCAGCTCTTCCAGCGCCCGGTTCATCGGCTCGACCTTGTTAATATCATTGTATTTTTCAATCCCCTCAACGCCCTGCTCCCAAAGCTTACCGTAGCGCGCCTCCTGCCAGGCGGCGCTCTCCTTCGCCCGATAGACCTTCAGGTTCAGATTGAGTTTGTCCGTTAACTCGTCGATAAACTGGTAGGTTTCCGGGAACAGATAGCCGGTATCGGTCAGAATGACCGGAATATCCGGGCGCACCTGATTGACCAGATGCAGGCTCACCGCAGCCTGAATACCAAAGCTCGAAGAGAGCACATATTCGCCCGGCAGGTTTTCCAGCGCCCACGCGACGCGCGCTTCCGCGCTCAGCTTTTCCAGCTGGCTATTGGTTTCCGCCAGCTGCAAAACACGATCGACCTTCGGTAATGCGTTCAGCGCGTTTAGATCGAGTACGGACATAAGAACCTCGCTTGCCTGTTTCGCCGGGCGGTACTGCGTTTGCCCGGCCTACAAAACCCACAGGCCCGGATCGCTGCTCGCCACCGGGCACCTGGATGTTATTCCCAGAAATCACGGGCTGGGTCGAGCACCGGGCGAATGATGCCCGCACGCACCGTAAAGTCGCCGAAGCCTTCACCCGCTTCGCGCTCTTTCGCCCAGCGCCCTACCAGTTCGTCGATCGAATCGAGAATTTCCGACTCGGTAATATTTTCCCGATACATACGCGGAATACGCGTCCCGCTGCGGTTGCCGCCAAGGTGCAGGTTATAGCGGCCCGGCGCTTTACCGACCAGCCCCACTTCCGCCAGCATCGCGCGGCCGCAGCCGTTCGGGCAGCCGGTAACGCGGGTAACGATATGCTCGTCGCCAACGCCATGTTTGCTCATCACCGCCTCGACTTTATCGATAAACGACGGGAGGAAACGCTCGGCTTCCGCCATCGCCAGCGGGCAGGTCGGGAACGACACGCAGGCCATAGAGTTTTCGCGCTGCGGCGTGACGGCGTTCATCAGGCCGTGATCGCGGGCCAGCTTCTCGATCTTCGCCTTCTGATCTTCCGGTACGCTGGCAATAATCAGGTTCTGGTTCGCCGTAATGCGGAATTCGCCTTTGTGGATCTTCGCAATCTTCAGCAGGCCGGTTTTCAGCGGACGACCCGGATAATCAAGGATACGACCATTTTCAATAAACAGCGTCAGATGCCAGTTATTGTCGATACCCTTCACCCAGCCGATACGATCGCCGCGGCCGGTGAACTCGTACGGACGGATCGGCTCAAACTTGATGCCCGCCCGACGTTCCACTTCCGCCTTAAAGGTCTCAACGCCAACGCGTTCGAGGGTGTATTTGGTTTTCGCATTTTTACGATCGGTACGGTTACCCCAGTCGCGCTGGGTCGTGACCACCGCTTCCGCCACCGCCAGAGTGTGCTCCAGCGGCAGATAGCCAAACTCGCTCGCCGTACGGGCGTAGGTTTTCTTATTGCCGTGCTCAATCGATAAACCGCCGCCGACCAGCAGGTTGAAACCGACCAGCTTGCCGTTTTCAGCGATGGCCACGAAGTTCATATCGTTCGCGTGCAGATCGATATCGTTCTGCGGCGGGATCACTACGGTCGTTTTGAACTTACGCGGCAGATAGGTCTGACCGAGGATCGGCTCTTCATCGGTGGTGGCGACTTTCTTCTGATCCAGCCAGATCTCGGCGTAGGCGCGCGTGCGCGGCAGCAGGTGCTCGGAGATCTTCTTCGCCCATTCGTAGGCTTCAGTATGCAGCTGGGACTCGTACGGGTTAGAGGTACACAGCACGTTACGGTTCATATCGTTGGCGGTGGCCAACGCGTCCAGCCCGACCGAATGCAGCATCTGGTGCACCGGCTTGACGTTCTTCTTCAGAATGCCGTGGAACTGGAAGGTCTGACGGTTGGTCAGACGGATACTGCCGTAGATGGTGTTATCGGCGGCGAATTTATCGATCGCCTGCCACTGTTTGGTGGTGATCACCCCGCCCGGCAGGCGGCAGCGCAGCAGCATCGCGTGACGCGGCTCCAGCTTCTGCGCCGCGCGCTCGGCGCGGATATCGCGGTCATCCTGCTGGTACATACCGTGAAAACGGATCAGCAGAAAGTTATCGCCTTTAAAACCGCCGGTCAGGCCGTCGTTCAAATCTTCCGCAATGGTGCCGCGCAGGTAGTTGCTTTCGAGCTTCATGCGCTCGGCGTCAGTCAGTTTACCTTCGACCACCAGCGGGCCTGGATGTTTTTCGCTCATTAGTAGACATCTCGCTGATAACGGCGCTCAACGCGCAGCTCACTTAAAAATTCGTCCGCCGCTTCGGCGTCCATCGCGCCGTATTCGGCAATCACTTCCAGCAACGTCTGCTCAACGTCTTTTGCCATACGATTGGCATCGCCGCAGACATAAATATGGGCGCCGTCGTTAATCCAGCGCCACAGTTCGGCCCCCTGCTCGCGCAGCTTGTCCTGAACGTAGACTTTTTGTTGTTGATCGCGGGACCAGGCCAGGTCGATGCGGCTCAGCACGCCTTCTTTGACGTAGCTTTGCCACTCCACCTGATAAAGGAAATCTTCGGTAAAGTGCGGGTTGCCGAAGAACAGCCAGTTCTTACCTTCCGCGCCTTCCGCCGCGCGCTGCTGCATAAAAGCGCGGAACGGCGCGATGCCGGTGCCGGGGCCAATCATGATCACCGGCGTCTGCGGGTTAGCGGGCAGACGGAAGTTATCGTTATGCTCGATGAAGATGCGCACTTCGCCATCTTCTTCGACGCGGTCAGCCAGGAAGCTGGAAGCGCCGCCGGCCCGAGCGCGGCCTTCGATGTCATAACGCACCACGCCAACGGTGATGTGGACTTCGCTTTCCACTTCCGCCTGCGAAGAAGCGATCGAGTACAGGCGCGGGGTCAGCGGGCGCAGCAGGTCGACCAGCGCCTGGGCATCCAGCTGCGCCGGGGAGAAACGCACCATATCGACAATCGGCGTGGTCGCGGCGTAATGCTGGAGCTGTGCCTTATCGCCCACCAGCGGCAGCAGGGATTCGCTGCGGGTTAAGGTGGCATAATTTTCCACGATGTTACCGGTGTTGACCGTCAGTTCAAAGTGCCACTCCAGCGCTTCGGCGAGCGGCAGCGTTTTGCCGTCAACCGTGACCGGCTCCTCGCCCGTCAGCCACAGCAGCTCTACCAGCTCTTTCACCAGAGCCGGATCGTTCTGGTACCAGACGCCCAGCGCATCGCCCGGTTGATAGCGCAGGCCGGAGTCGCCGAGGTCGATTTCAATATGGCGCACATCTTTTTCAGAATCGCGACCGGTAATTTTTTGATTCACCGCCAGCGTCGCGGTCAGCGGCGCTTCTTTGGTATAGGGGCTGGTGTGGATCTCGTTCACCGATCCGCTGGCAATCAGCTGAGACGGGACGGCGGCAGGGGCGCGCGCTTTCAGCGCCTCAACCACCCGAGCGCGCCATTCGGCGGCGGCGGCCTGATACTCTACATCAGCATCAACCCGGTCGAGCAGGCGTTCACCGCCCAGTTCGGCCAGCTTATTATCAAAATCTTTGCCGGACTGGCAGAAGAATTCATAGGAGGTATCGCCGAGGCCAAACACGGCAAATGCGGTATCGGTCAGCTTCGGCGCTTTCTTCGAAAACAGGAATTTATGCAGCGCGACGGCTTCTTCCGGCGGCTCACCTTCACCCTGCGTTGACGTCACCACGACCAGCAGCTTTTCGGAGGCAATTTGTTTGAATTTATAGTCGCCTGCGTTGACCAGCTTCACGTTCAGCTGCGCGGCCTGCAGATCGTCGCGCAGCGCTTCAGCGACGCGGCGGGCGTTGCCGGTTTGCGATGCCGAAATCAGGGTAATGGACGGTACTTCAGCCGCCTGGGCTGGCGCAACAACCGCCGCGCCGGGCTGCTGGTTCAGCACCCCCCAAAAATAGCCGGAAACCCAGGCCAGCTGGGTGGGCGTGAAGTCAGTCGTGGCCGCCTGAAGGCGCGCCATTTGCTCCGGACTCAGCGGTAGCAAATTGGAAGGTGGGGCCTGTGTCGTCATGCGTTGTTATGTTCCAGTAAGCAAAGCTGTGATTCACGCCCTGTCAGCGTGATAAACAGAAGATAATGTATTTACTCTAAATAATTCGAGTTGCAGGCAGCGACACAGCGCCCATCAGGGCAAAGCCCAAGGCTGGGCCGAGTTATTGCCAACGCACATGCGGCTCGAAGTATGACGAGTGAGTAGGTTAACGGTGCAAATAGTAACAACTAAATAAAGGATGGAAATAACAAATAACCAAATGGACTAACCTGTTTTAGTTATAGTTATTAACAACAAAATCGATTAAATAAGCCCATGAAATATAGGCAATTAATTTGAACAGGCTGGATGGATGTGGCTATTTTCCGCTCAGGGCCGTTTTAGTTAATGCGAAAAAATGTGCTTTCCGGTACCCTACGGCGGTTTTTTGCCATATTGAGAAGAAAAGATGTCCACCACGCTGTTTAAAGATTTCACCTTTGAAGCCGCTCACCACCTGCCGCACGTGCCGGAAGGTCATAAGTGCGGTCGCCTGCACGGCCACTCTTTTATGGTGCGCCTGGAGATTACCGGTGAAGTCGATCCCCATACCGGGTGGATCATGGATTTTGCCGAGCTGAAGGCCGCGTTTAAACCCATCTACGATCGCCTCGACCATTACTACCTGAACGATATTCCCGGGCTGTCCAATCCGACCAGCGAAGTGCTGGCAAAATGGATCTGGGAGCAGATGAAACCGCGGGTACCGCTGCTGAGCGCGGTGATGATCAAAGAAACCTGCACCGCGGGCTGCGTCTATCGCGGCGAGTGATGAAAACGTTTGTGTCTGCGGTCAATATTCCTTAAATAACGTCATGTTAGGCTATGTGCTCTGGATCTCTGGGGCACAAAATGGCTGACGATTTTGATATTATTATCATCGGTGCAGGGATAGCGGGCACCGCCTGTGCTTTACGCTGTGTGCGGGCAGGTCTTTCGGTCCTCCTGCTTGAACGGGGCGAACTTCCCGGCAGTAAAAATCTCTCCGGCGGGCGTCTGTATTGCCACGCGCTTGCCGAACTTCTTCCTAACTTTCAACAATCCGCTCCGCTTGAACGCCGTATCACACAGGAAAGTCTGGCTCTGCTGACTGATGGTGGCGCAACAACTTACTCCAGCCTTCAGCCAAGCGGCGATTCCTGGAGTTTACTGCGCGCCCGCTTCGATCCGTGGTTTGTGAGTCAGGCCGAAGCCGAAGGTGCGCAGTGTATTACCGGTGCCACCGTAGAGGCGTTGTACCGCGAAAATGGCCGGATCTGCGGCGTGATTTGTGATAACGAAATCCTGCGCGCCCGCTACGTTGTGGTGGCGGAAGGGGCAAACAGCGAGCTGGCTGAACGTCATAGTTTACTGCCTCGCCCCTCTCCGTTATCTATGGCGCTGGGCATCAAAGCCGTACTGGCGCTGGAGCAAAAGACGCTGGAAGATCGTTTCCGCCTGGAGAGAAACGAGGGGGCCGCCATGCTGTTCACCGGCGGCGTGTGCGGTAATTTCCCCGGCGGCGCGTTCCTTTACACTAATCAGGATACGCTCTCATTTGGCATTGTCTGCCCGCTCTCTTCGCTAGAGAAAAGCCCCGTGCCGGCGGCTAAACTGCTGGATCATCTTAAGGCGCATACGGCCCTGCGCCCTTTGCTGCGCGGTAGTGAAACGCTGGAGTACGGCGCGCACCTGGTGCCTGAAGGCGGATTGCATAGTATGCCCGTACAGTACGCAGGGGAAGGTTGGCTGCTGGTCGGCGACGCTCTGCGCACCTGCGTCAATACCGGTTTTACCGTGCGCGGAATGGATATGGCGCTCAGCGGCGCGCAGGCGGCGGCGCAAACGTTGATCGTGGCCTGTCAGCAGAAAGCCCCGCAAAATCTGTTTTCTCAATATCATCAGAATATTGAACGCAGCCAGCTATGGGCGGTTCTCCAGCGCTACCGGCACGTGCCCGCGCTGCTGCAGCGCCCCGGCTGGTATCGCCAATGGCCTGCGCTGGTGGAGGATATCTCTCGCGAACTCTGGCTGCAGGGCGAGCGCCCCACTCCGCCGCTGCGTCAGATAGTCTGGCGCCATCTTCGCCGTCACGGTCTACTCCATCTGGCAGGGGATCTTGTAAGGAGTTTACGATGTCTGTAGCACGCAACGTCTGGCGCCCAGCCGACAGCCCGCATATTGTTCCCTCCGCGTTGCCAAACGAAGCGGTTGTCGAACTGCTGATTCAATCCTGCCCCGCCGGACTTTTCTCACGTACGCAGGAAGGCAAGCTGCATATCGATTACCGCGGCTGCCTGGAGTGTGGCACCTGCCGACTACTCTGCGACGAAGCCACGTTACAAGAATGGCGCTATCCTGACTCAGGTTTTGGTATTACATTCCGTTTTGGGTAATAAAACGACAAAGGACACACCATGCCCCTGCTACACCTGCTACGACAAAATCCGGTCATTGCGGCCGTAAAAGATAATGCCAGTCTGCAATTAGCCATTGATTCCGACTGCCAGTTTATCTCCGTGCTCTACGGCAATATCTGCACCATCAGCAATATTGTTAAGAAAATCAAAAACGCCGGTAAATATGCCTTTGTACACGTCGACCTGCTGGAGGGTGCATCCAATAAAGAGATAGTGATTCAGTTTTTAAAGCTGGTTACCGAAGCCGATGGCATCATCAGCACCAAGGCCCCGATGTTAAAAGCGGCCAGGGCGGAAGGTTTTTTCTGCATTCATCGTCTGTTTATTGTCGACTCCATTTCTTTTCACAATATTGATAAGCAGGTGGCGCAGTCCAATCCGGACTGTATCGAAATCCTGCCGGGCTGTATGCCGAAAGTTCTGGGGTGGGTGACGGAAAAAATACGCCAGCCGCTGATTGCCGGCGGCCTGGTCTGTGACGAAGAAGATGCGCTTAATGCGATGAAGGCGGGCGTTGCGGCTCTTTCGACCACAAACACCACCGTCTGGAAGCTAGCAAAGCGGCTTAATTAATTCCCGGAGACGGCGCCTGACGCGTCTGGCCGGGAATCACGGACCGCAGCATAAACACCTTGCCCGGGCTATCGGACCGTAGGAGATTGTGAACCTGTAGCCCGGCGAAGCGCTGCGTGAGTCGGGCAAAACCCACGGATAGCGAAAGATCGGCGCTACGCTTCAACACAATTGGCCAGAGCGTCAAGCACCGGCTGCCAGTCATCAACAATACCGACATCTGCCTGGGAAAATACCGGCGCACTGGCATCATGATTAATCGCCACGATAAACTGACAGTCCTTGACTCCCGCCATCAGCGCCGCCGCTCCGGATGCCCCCGCCACGATACACACCTCCGCAGCCAGCAGTTGACCGGAAATTCCGACAAGACGATTTGCATCGTAGCCGCCATTCATCACGCGCGCGCGGCTGTAACCCGCCTCCATGCCAAGACTCTGCGCCAGAGCCGTGATTTTATCAGCATCAACGTCCTCGCCGCCCTGCCCGACAACCAACGTCTGCTTCGCCTCCAGCAAGGGATGGACTTCGCTACGTTCAACGCTTTCGATGCCCATCAGCCAGCCAGGTAAGGCAGCCGGTACGATACGGCGAACCGTCAGTTCGACAGAAATATCGGCAGCCATATTCACGCCAGGCTGACGCGACAAAGACAAACAAAACGGTCGGGCCGTAATCTCAAGCGTCGCAATCAATGCGTTTCCCCAGTGCGACTTTGTTACCCATCCTTCCGGTATATTCACCGACAGCGCCTGACATACGCTCTCCCCCTGTAAACGCCACGCCAGCCTTGTTGCCAGCTCATCGCCTGCCATGCCCGGCGGGAATATCAGCATATCGACCGGCGTCTGCTGCCACTGAGCAACCAACGCATCAAGGAGCTGCTCAGCCACTTCCGGCTTGCTATCTATAATCCAGCGCTCCATTTCCGCTGAAGCGAGATCGGCTGTCGCCATCCAGTGAGCCATCACCACGCTATCGCCTGGGGTCATCACCATCGCAATCTTCATGGCTGCCTCCTTTGGCGTAAGTAGTTATCCCATAGCTTGTTGGCTTTCTCCTGGGCCGTTTTTCCGTGAATCATCACCGCGCTGCGCCTCTGTTCCGGGCGAACCAGGCGCAAACATCGAACCTCAGGTCTTGCCTCAACCGCCACTATCTGACGCTCAACCTTCGCCTTTGCCGCCGCCAGACGCTGGCGCATACCGGGAACCGGCAACGCCACTTCACCGCACTGTCTGACCGCAATGACCGCTGGCAGATGTATCCGGCAGCGGCGGATACCGGATGCCATTCGCTGCTCCACGACCACGAAAGGCGATTCAAGAGTGAATCGTTCAACCTGGGTGAAACAGGGCCAGTTCAGCATTTCCGCCAGCAAAAAAGGGGTCTGGCCATTCTGTCCCTCACTACTCTGGCAGCCGGTTACAATCAGTTCGGCACCATAGCTGCGCTGCCACTCAGCAAGCCGCGCGGCAATAAAGGACGGCGCAAACCGAAAATCTCCGGCCGCCTCCAGCAGCACCTGTCGCTCAAACCCCAATGCGGCCAGATAGCGCAGCCAGTGCACCGAGCGCTCATCACCGATGCTTAACGCGGTCAGGGTCATCTCACAGCCCGCGCTGCGCTGGGCCAGCAGCAGCGCGGCGGCAGCCTGTTCATCGGCGCCGATTGTGCTGCGCAATAGCGAAATATCCGGCCCGCAGGTGTTCTGCGCGGCAGCCTGCCAGTCCTTTTCCGCCAGCATGCTGGCGTCCGGCTCCGATTTAAATGCCAATAGAATGTTCATTTGTCCCTCCTTGTCCTCGGTCACCGCTTCCGGCCGCGACCAGCGGCAGCGCTTTGGTTTCCGGCGCCCACAGCCAGGTCACCATAAAACCAATCAGCAATACCCCGGCCAATAGCAGCAGGGTAATCGTCATCCCCCATTGCGCCAGAGTCCACGGCAATAAACCTGTGCTGATTGCCGCGCCAAGGCGACTCATGGCGGTGGCGAACCCTACGCCCAGCGAACGAATATCCGTGGGAAAGCTTTCCGCGGGTAGGATCCCCACCAGATTGCTGACCGCAGAAATTGTGGTGCTGAATAAGACGAAAAGCATCAGCGTCCAGGGGCTGCCCGACGGCAGACAGGCCATCACGATTAATACCGCCGCCAGCAAAAGAAAGCTACCGAGGAGGAAATGGCGATGAGATAGCAAATGGGTTAATACCAGCCCCAGCAGCGCGCCAACGATCAGCAGTGCATTCAGCAACAGGCTAGCGGTTAAGGCATCTTCAAGCCCAATCGTTTCGGCAATGGTGGGAAGCCAGGTGTAAATAACGAACCACGGGATCACCAGGCAGACAAAAAAGATGCTGTTAAACGCGGTTCGCCGCCAGTAGCGGGATGAAAACAGGGTTCTGATACGTTTATTGGTACTCGTCTTAACCTCATCACCGAGCAGCACATGCGGTCCGAAACAACGGAGCACCACGGCGTGAGCTTCGGCGAATCGCCCTTGACGCATTAGCCAACGCGGTGATTCCGGGGTTCCCCACCGAAGTAGCGTGATTAACAGTGCCGGGAGCGCTGATGATGCCAGAAGCCAGCGCCAGGCATCCTGGTTTTCGCTAATAAAATAGTGCCCAGCGAGACTTGCCAATACATAGCCGACGGTCCACACCACGCTAAATGCGCCGAGCAAAACCCCCCTGTGCCGACGCGGCGAGAACTCTGCCAGCAGCGTATGTCCCACGGAGTAATCCCCGCCCAGACCTATCCCAATCAAGATCCGTAAACCAATAAGCTGCTCGGGCGTGGTGGCAAAAAACTGAAGAAATGAAGCGATGGTAATCAGCACAAAGCTGAAGTTGAAAATTTTCTGGCGGCCAATATGGTCCGAGACCCACCCCAGAATCAGGCTACCGATAAACAGCCCGAGTAGCGCCGCGCCGCCGACCATTCCAGCCATAAAAGGCGACAGATGCATAGCGGGGGTTAGTTGAATGATAGCGTAGCCGATGACGCCGAGAATGTAGCCATCAACCAGATGCGCGCCGAAGGTCAGTGCAGCAATGCGGCAATGAAAACCGTTAAGCGGTAAGTCGTCCATTCGCACCGGTGAAGTGTTCATTTGTACCCCTTCATGGTCCGGTAAAAAAACGGCTTCCCGGTTGAGAAGCCGTATCATTCTTATTTTTCAATCGGGTAGATCGTTCCGGTATTCATAATACCGTTAGGATCAAACTGTTTCTTCAGCCCTTCCAGCAGTGGCCACGCGCTACCATGTTCAAGCTTGCTCCAGTGAACGCGGTGTTTACCAATCCCGTGGTGATGCACCATTGAACCGCCGAGGCGAATTGTCTCCTCGCAGATAATCTTGTTCAGCGGGTTATGGTACTTATCGATTTCCTCTTCCGGTTTGCAATCCACCACGTTGTAATCGTAGACGAAGTACATATTGGTGCCGTTCATATAGCTATGCGAAGAGTGGCCGCCTAGCATAGTGATATCATCCGCATATGGGAATTCGGTACGGATACGGTGGATGACGCTTTCGTAGATCTCATGAATGCAGCTCCAGCAGCCGGAAACTTCGGTAGTGAAGCCCATATTGCCGGTTTTGAGGATCTGGACGCGCTCAGCGGCCACTTTTTCCGGTCCCCAGTTAAGATGATTAAACCAGTTTTCGATCAGTTTGCTGTCCACGCGCTGACACTGAGGATAGCGCGCTACGACTTGCGCAATCCCTTCGCCGGTCGCTTTAGCGATCAGCGGGTTACCTTCCGCCATAAAGATCAGTACGCATTTGCCGTCAGCAAAATGAGTGAAGTGCTGAGTGCCGTCTTCCGCATCATACAGGCGCGCAATAGATGGGCGATATCCTTCCACCATCACTTCGCGCAGGATGTTAAACCCGACCTTCATATCGTCGAGGATATAGCCGTAGAACAGGTTATTTTCCGGCGTAAACTTGAATATTTTTACTGTAACTTCAGTGATATAGCACAGCGCACCTTCATTACCGATGATGATATGGCGAATATCGGGCCCGGCGGCGCGGCGCGGAACGTTTTTAATACGGGTGACGGTGCCGTCCGCCAGAACAGCTTCCAGACCGACCACCATATCTTCAATGGCGCCGTACAACGTGGAGAACTGGCCGATGCTACGGGTCGCAACCAGGCCGCCCATCTGCGCCAGCGGTTTCGACTGCGGCGAGTGCCCGGTGGTGTAGCCTTTAGCGCGCAGGGCATTTTCCAGCACCTCCAGCGGCACGCCGCATTGTGCGGTCGCCTGCATATTCTCAATATCAATATTGAGAATTTGGTTCATTCCGGCCCCATCCAGCACCACGGAGTTTTCCACCACGGTTTCCAGGCCACCTTCGGTCGCCGATGCGCCGGTACGCGGCACTCCGTTAATCCTATGTTGGTTCATAAAGGCCAGCACGTCAGAAACCTGTTCTGTCGAACTCAGCTTAACAACCGCAGCAGGCAACGGTAGGGTAAATACACCATGAATATCAGCATATTTACGAAAGCGGTCAATGCTATTTCTTTTTAAAACAGTTTCATCAGTGATCACGCGGTCGGCACCGACGATTTCTTTTAGCTGATCAACAATTGCTTCGCGGGATAAAGACATAGTCATTCCTTCCTGATAATAAATTCGGAATAATAAAAACAGAAACC
>ENA-UESL01000263-UESL01000263.1-human-gut-metagenome-genome-assembly--contig:-NODE-263-length-32210-cov-112.880497_pt1 | contig 32210 bp, 41 predicted proteins | sample MGYA00243008_ERZ508009 | MGnify/ENA primary metagenome ERZ508009 (study PRJEB26167, sample SAMN06115396) | human gut metagenome | host: Homo sapiens | place: China:Guangxi | collected 2016-06-08...
TATCACGCGAGGAGATTTTGAGGATGGTTGAGAGGATTGCTGGGTAGTAGATAAATTTCAGGCAACAAAAAACCCATTTATGTAAACGGGTTAATGAAAACAATAAGTTAGAGTAAAAACAATAAGTTGGGTTGGTGGTCAGTGGTGGTTATTACGGGGTAATGCCAACCGCTGCCGCCACTTTGTCGCCACTTGGCAGCGTTGCCAGAGGATTGAAACGGAGCGCCGTTTCCAGATGATCTGGTGCCAGATGTGCGTAACGCATAGTCATTTTTATATCGTGGTGTCCGAGAATTTTTTGTAAGGCGAGAATGTTTCCACCCGACATCATGAAGTGCGCCGCAAATGTATGGCGCAGAACGTGTGTGAGTTGACCGCGAGGGAGCACGATAGACGTTTTTTCCATCACGGATAAAAATTGAAAATAGCAGTCTGTAAAGAAATTGAACCCATCAAGCGCCATGATCTCTTCGTAAAGCTCTTTACTGATAGGGATGCTTCTGTTTTTCTTCCCCTTCGTTCTGACAAAGGTAATTCGGTATTTGGTCACCTGTGAGCGGGTAAGATTTACGGCTTCACGCCAGCGTGCGCCTGTGCTTAAGCATATCTTAACTACCAGTGCCAGAATCGGGTCCTGACGTTTACAATCAGCCAGCAATTCAACAATCTGCTCATGGGTAAGCCATGCCATCTCTTTTTCTGCGATGGTGAATTTTCGCATGTTCTCCAGTGGGTTCGGATACGACCATTCGCCCAGGCGGGATAGTTCGCTAAAAACACTACTAAGATAGCTTTGCTCCAGGTTAATAGTGACCGGGCTTGCTCCTTTTTTCCATTTCTCGCTGAAGTAGATCTCACCCGTCAGGCGTTTATCTCGATAGTGGGCAAACATTTTAGATGTGAGATCGGTTGCAAGGGGATTGCCCAGAGCGTCAACCATCAACAGCAATTTGTCATAGACATGCTGCCCAGCGGTTAGAGCTTTACCATGTAGTTTGAACCATAGCTCAACTACGTCTTTCAGTGTTCGACGATCCACTGATTCACCCAGCCAGGGCTTTGCTTCGGTTTCTTCCATCGTGTGGCGCTCAAAAGCCAGAGCTTCGCCTTTGGTGGCGAATTGTTTACGCACACGACGCCCACTACGTCCGGCGGGGTAACATTCGCAAAGCCATTTCCCTGTGGTGAGTTTTCGTACTGCCATAAAAAATGCCCTCCAGTAGAGAGCATTTTTACTGTATGTATAACCAGTGTCAATGTATGAAATCCTACGACCATACATCTCACTGAAGCCATAATGAAGTTGGCTATTCTTTTTGCTATGTGAGCATGTAACTTTTGCGGTTAACCTGCGGCTCATTTTTATTTTAGACGCAGATATAAAAGCAAAAGTTATCGTGAGTTTTTAGTACAGATTTTTTTGGATTTACTAATAGTTCCATCATTGCAAACGAATTTGCCATCTGAGGTACAGTGAGAAACACCTCCCTTTTTCCCTGAGCAGGGATAATTTCTAGCATAGGTAGTTAGTGGGTTTAATAACAAAGAACATGACAAAACCACAAAAAATACCTTACCAAGCATAGTTTCCTCCCGGTACTATTTAACATACTTGACTGTTAAACTTATAATTTTACCAATTATTTCAATGTCTTCTATCTTGCATTCGAAGGCTCTGTTTCCACCCTCGACGAAGATTCTTCCACCGGGTAAACGAGTAATGTCACGGATCGTTATTTCGCCATCAATACTTATTACCCATTTACCATCACGTATATCATCAAATTCTTTATCACAAATAAATTCAGAATTGTTATCTGTGATGACAAAAGGTTTTTTTAACGTAGAGGGTAGAAATTCCTTATCAAAAATATAAAAACCGTCTTTCTGCAATGCTCCATCAGACAATAAATATTTTTCTACTTCTATAGTATTTGTATTTGCTGATGCTTGCTTTGAACCATGCCCTGTTGTTAGCCAATTAAGCGAGGTGCCCGTTTCAAGGGCGCACTGGATTACCCAATCTGCTGGAAAAATATCACGCATATAGCGCGTTGCCATGGTGCTCTTAGAAACACCTAAATGATCACAGAGAGCCTGACGGGTACCGAACCCATATGCTTCAACTAAACGTTCTATGGCTTTCTTACCGCCGCTATTGAAATCCACAAGTCCTCCAAAGAAATCCAAAATTCGTTGACAGATTCCAAAAGCGATCTTAAAGTTGAACCAGAAGTGTTCTTTTGGAGCCTTCACTACTAATCACGACAAACAACGGCTCGCCACAAGCCATATCTAGAAGGAATGTTGCCTTATGACACCTAACATTTCAATTACTCTGAATACACCACATGTCACAATCGAACGTTATAGCGAACTGACTGGCCTTTCTATTGATACGATTAACGACATGTTGGCTGATGGCCGACTACCTCGTCATCGTCTTCGTAAAGACAAAAAACGTGAAAAGGTAATGATTAACCTGGCTGCTCTGACTGTTGATGCTTTGTCTGCTTAATAGACGTCTATTTTCGCAATAAGACGCTGAGTTCGATTTTGCGATAAGTTCGGAGTTGAAAACCATGTTTGATTACCAAGTTTCCAAACATCCACATTTTGATGAAGCCTGTCGTGCATTTGCATTGCGCCACAACTTGGTGCAACTGGCAGAACGTGCAGGTATGAATGTGCAGATTCTGCGGAACAAGCTGAATCCAGCTCAACCTCATTTATTAACCGCACCAGAAATTTGGTTGCTTACTGATCTGACAGAAGACTCAACACTGGTAGATGGTTTTCTGGCACAGATTCACTGCCTGCCATGTGTGCCGATTAATGAGGTGGCAAAAGAGAAACTGCCACATTACGTCATGAGTGCAACCGCAGAGATCGGGCGTGTTGCTGCAGGTGCGGTATCTGGCGATGTAAAAACCAGTGCAGGTCGTCGTGATGCCATCAGCAGCATTAACTCTGTAACACGACTGATGGCGCTGGCTGCTGTTTCATTGCAGGCCCGTTTACAGGCTAACCCTGCGATGGCGAGTGCGGTTGATACCGTAACTGGCCTCGGTGCTTCATTCGGTTTGCTGTGAGGTGCTTATGCTGTCGAAAGAACCATCATTTGCATCGCTGCTGGTAAAACAAAGCCCGGCAATGCACTACGGTCACGGCTGGATCACGGGTGAGGATGGAAAACGCTGGCATCCATGTCATTCACAAGATGAATTGCTGTCTGAATTGACCACGAGGAAACGGAGAAAGTCCAAATGTATGCGGCAGAAAGTGAAATGGTTTATCAGTTTCGTTACAGAGGGGAGAGTTATTCAGTACCTGAAGATGATTTGCTCTGTTGCTATCCGTCATTGTCGGGCGATGGCAGTTACTTTTTCACGTTAAAGGATGGGACGTTTTTACGGGGAGAGCAGGTTAAAGAGACGATACGAAAAAATGTATCTCCTCTTGAGCGTTACCGTAAGAACAAAGAACGATAGCTGCGTTTGGGGGATATGAAGTATGGCAATTAATGGCGCTGCAGCAACTGTTCCATTAAGCCCCGGTGAACGCCTGAATGGACTTAATCACATTGCGGAGTTAAGGGCGAAAGTTTTTGGCCTGAATATTGAGTCAGAGCTTGAGCGGTTTATTAAAGATATGCGTGATCCACGGGATATCAATAATGAACAAAATAAACGGGCACTGGCTGCCATATTCTTTATGGCAAAAATTCCAGCTGAACGTCATAGCATCAGCATTAATGAGCTGACCACTGACGAAAAGCGGGAGCTGATTAAAGCAATGAATCATTTTCGTGCAGTGGTGAGCTTATTTCCCAGACGGCTAACCATGCCGAATTAACCAACTAATGAAATTAATGGCGTAAACCCGCCGGGCATCCCTTTATCTAAATTCAGGAGAATTGATTATGCGTAATATTGATACCCTCACGACTAAAACCGGACCGGATGACGCAGGGCTTAATATTTTACTGACAGAGGCTCGTCTGGAAGAACGCCGGGCAAGGGCTGAAGCAATGGCAGCTCGCCTTGATCGCCTGGCGTGTCATATCACATCCCGCCAGTTAAACCACGTCGAAGCGGCAGAACTGCTGCGTGTGACTGCTGAAGCAATCCAGAACGAAGCGCAGGAGATCCACTGATGGCTGATGCAATGGATCTCGTCCAGCAGCGCGTTGAAGAAGAACGCCAACGTCATATCCGTGCTGCCCGTGCCAAAACGCCGGGCGTGTCCCGCGTGCTTTGCGTTGAGTGTGAAGCGCCAATTCCGCCAGCACGCCGTCGTGCCATTCCGGGTGTGCAGCTTTGCATTACCTGTCAGGAAATCGCAGAGCTGAAAGGCAAACATTACAACGGAGGTGCTGTATGAGCACCATCCTGAAATGGGCGGGAAATAAAACCGCCATAATGTCCGAACTGAAAAAGCATCTTCCTGCTGGCCCGCGACTGGTTGAACCTTTCGCGGGTTCCTGTGCAGTGATGATGGAGACGGATTACCCCAGCTATCTTGTTGCGGATATTAATCCTGATTTAATCAACCTCTATAAAAAGGTTGCTGCTGATTGTGAGGCGTTTATATCTCGTGCCAGAGCTTTATTTGAGGAAGCAAACAGGGAGGTGGCTTATTACAACATAAGGCAGGAGTTTAATTACTCCACTGAAATTACTGATTTCATGAAAGCGGTATATTTTCTGTATCTCAATCGTCATGGTTACCGTGGGTTATGTCGCTATAACAAGAGCGGGTATTTCAACATTCCCTACGGTAATTATAAAAATCCGTATTTCCCTGAAAAAGAAATTCGCGCATTTGCAGAGAAAGCCCAGCGGGCAACGTTTATCTGCGCCAGCTTTGATGAAACGCTGGCGATGTTGAAGGCGGGGGATGTGGTGTATTGCGATCCGCCGTATGACGGTACGTTTTCCGGCTATCACACTGATGGTTTCACTGAAGATGACCAGTATCACCTGGCATCCGTTCTTGAACATCGGTCATCAGAAGGACATCCGGTCATTGTTTCTAACAGTGACACATCCCTGATCCGTTCGCTGTATCGCAATTTTACTCACCACTACATCAAGGCAAAACGCAGCATCGGTGTGGCAGCTGGTGATAGTAAATCTGCAACAGAAATCATTGCTGTTTCCGGGGCGCGCTGCTGGGTGGGATTTGATCCTTCGCGTGGCGTAGATAGTTCTGCTGTGTACGAGGTGCGTGTATGAGTCATGACGATATGAGCAACTCTAGCGGCTTTAACGAGGCCGCTGCATCATTTTCATGGAACGGCCCGAAAAAGGCCATTAACCCTTATCTGGACCCGGCGGAATTTGCGCCGGAGTCTGCACTTTCAAACCTGATCACTCTGTATGCTGCCGATAACGAGCAGGAACAACTGCGCCGCGAGGCACTGAGTGAGCAGGTCTGGGAGCGTTATTTCTTTAATGAATCCCGTGATCCTGTCCAGCGCGAAATGGAGCAGGATAAGCTCATTAGCCGGGCAAAGCTGGCGCATGAGCAGCAGCGTTTTAATCCAGACATGGTCATTCTGGCTGACGTCAACGCCCAGCCTTCCCATATCAGCAAGCCGCTGATGCAACGTATTGAATACTTCAGCAGTCTGGGCAGGCCAAAGGCTTATTCCCGCTATTTGCGTGAGACGATTAAGCCATGTCTGGAAAGACTGGAGCATGTACGCGACAGTCAGCTATCCACTTCTTTTCGCTTTATGGCAAGCCATGAAGGGCTGGACGGCCTGCTGATCCTGCCTGAAATGAGTCAGGATCAGGTAAAACGCCTGTCCACCCTGGTAGCAGCGCATATGAGCATGTGTCTTGAGGTCGCTTGTGGTGATTTGTATGCCACCGATGACGTTAAGCCAGAAGAAATCCGCAAGACATGGGAAAAGGTGGCGGCGGAAACCCTGCGACTGGATGTCATACCGCCTGCGTTTGAGCAACTCCGCAGGAAAAGAAACCGCCGTAAACCCGTGCCCTATGAACTTATTCCGGGTTCGCTGGCGCGTATGTTGTGCGCCGACTGGTGGTATCGGAAATTATGGAAGATGCGTAGCGAATGGCGGGAAGAGCAGTTGCGTGCTGTTTGCCTGGTCAGCAAAAAAGCATCTCCCTATGTCAGCTATGAAGCCGTGATGCATAAACGTGAGCAGCGCCGTAAGTCGCTGGAGTTTTTCCGTTCTCATGAACTGGTGAACGAAGACGGCGACACGCTGGATATGGAAGACGTGGTAAACGCCAGCAGCAGCAACCCTGCGCATCGCCGCAATGAGATGATGGCCTGTGTTAAAGGTCTGGAGCTTATCGCGGAAATGCGCGGTGACTGCGCCGTTTTCTACACCATCACCTGTCCGTCACGTTTCCATTCCACGCTAAATAACGGCAGGCCAAACCCGACCTGGACCAACGCGACAGTAAGACAAAGCAGCGATTATCTGGTCGGCATGTTTGCTGCATTTCGTAAGGCTATGCACAAAGCCGGGTTGCGCTGGTATGGCGTGCGGGTGGCTGAGCCGCATCATGACGGCACAGTTCACTGGCACCTGTTGTGTTTCATGCGCAAAAAAGACCGCCGCGCCATTACTGCATTGTTGCGTAAGTTTGCCATCCGTGAAGACCGCGAGGAGCTGGGCAATAACACGGGGCCACGCTTTAAGTCTGAGCTGATAAACCCGCGCAAAGGAACGCCGACAAGCTACATTGCGAAATATATCAGTAAGAATATTGACGGGCGTGGTCTGGCTGGCGAGATCAGTAAGGAAACGGGTAAATCCCTGCGTGATAACGCTGAATACGTTAATGCCTGGGCGTCTCTGCATCGTGTTCAGCAATTCCGCTTCTTTGGCATTCCGGGGCGTCAGGCTTACCGTGAACTGCGATTGCTGGCTGGTCAGGCGGCAAGGCAACAGGGGGACAAAAAAGCAGGTGCGCCGGTACTGGATAACCCGCGCCTTGATGCAATCCTGGCTGCTGCTGATGCTGGTTGTTTTGCCACTTACATCATGAAGCAGGGCGGCGTACTGGTTCCCCGCAAATATCACCTCATCAGAACTGCTTATGAAATTAACGAAGAGCCGACCGCCTATGGCGATCACGGCATTCGTATTTATGGCATCTGGTCACCCATTGCAGAGGGCAAGATCTGCACTCATGCAGTGAAGTGGAAAATGGTTCGTAAAGCCGTTGACGTTCAGGAGGCGGTAGCCGACCAGGGCGCTTGCGCCCCTTGGACTCGTGGCAATAACTGTCCCCCTGTTGAAAATTTGAACCAATCAGGGGGCGATTTACCAGAAGCCAGTGGGCCGGAGTCGCTGCCGGATCTTCATAATCTGAGCGCGAAGGAACGACGGGAGCTGACGGCGCGGCTGAGATTGGTAAAACCTAAGCGGCGGAAAGGGTACAAACAGCAGATTAGCAATCATCAGCGCCAGCAGCTTGATGCTGAACTGAGGTCTAGGGGGTTCGATGCGAGTGATACCGAGGTGGATCTGCTTTTGCGTGGTGGCAGTATCCCGTCCGGGGCCGGGCTGCGTTTGTTCTATCGAAACCAGCGCCTGCAGGAAGATGATAAATGGCGGCAGTGGTACTAATGTGAGAGTATTTTATATTCATATTCAAAAATGCCAGCCTAACAAATCAGGCTGACATTTTTTTACTTACTCTATTTAGTTTTTTCAATCATAGTGCTTTCGGCTTTTGAATATACACTATTAATAGTGGTGATTTTTGTAGTTAATGCTATACAAACTAGACTCAGAAGTAAGACACCAATTGATATTGTATTGTTGCTGAGTATTATATGTAGACAAATAGAATAAATTGCAACGATGACTATTGCTACGAAAACAAAGATTGCCATTAAATTATGTGCTTTGATGTAGTCCTCAGGGGTTAATATGTAGCTTATGTTTATGATTATAAATAAAATTAAAAATGCTCCCCCAATCCATTTGGGTAGGGCTGTTTCTTTTTTTGATACTGCAGGTGTGGTTCTTGGGATCGATTCTACGAAGGATTTAAGATTTCCCATGTCAGTATTGTTTAATGCTGCACTTTCTGCTTCGAATTTTGAAACAGTGCCATCAGGAAGGGTTGTAGTCCAGCTTATTTTTCCTGTCATACAACATCCCTTATTCTGAATATTCTATTAAAATCAATATCAACAGCAGAGTTCGACCACTCACTCTTTTGATTATCTTTAATTAGAATTGCTTTGTTCTCGTCAAAGATTATATTTGTACCACTAAACTCAATATGAGATAGGTCTCCTCTAAATATTTTTTGCTCAACGCTTTTGAATGCATCTTTTAATGATGCACACTCTTTTCTGAATAATGGTTTGGGGCTGTAAGTCCCTAAGTTTATAACTATTACGCCACTACCATCTTTAGCAGGGTGAATGGAGAAAGATAGCGCTAATCCGTGATAGTGGGATTGTATTTTCTTCATTAATTTACGAACGTAATCATCATACCGCTTTCTATATATCATTTTTTTCTTAATGGTTAGTTGTTTTTCGTATATTACAATACTAATAAATATATTGTCGATTCAAATAAAACGTTGTAGCCAAGCGGAAGAATTTTAGTTTACGGATGGTTGTTTTTTGATCTCCATAGCCGAAGGCAATCTGAACTATAGTGATCATAAAAGTGTTTACATTCATGGAACTACGCATATACTGTATATGTGTACAGTGCTTTCTGTGTGTTTGGTGATAGGAGGGAAGATGCAAGACTATTTTTTGGAGTCGTTGAAGCTCCAGCGCATTGATTTTTTTGTCAAGCTTGTGGCGGCTAGTGAGTGTGATGATGAAGAGAAGCGACTGGCTATCCAGTGGGTTTCTGAGTTAACGGATGAGCTGATGGCAAAGATTCGTGCTCATGAATACAACCGCTCAATGGATCTTCCCAGTTAACAGCAGGAACGTTGCTGGCGTGAGAACTAGCTTCTTACGTCAGCAAGGTTAAACAACGAGTACAACGAGGCGTTAGCCATGGGTAAATCCAACAGCAAATTCCAGACCGTTTATGAGGGGCAGGCGCTTGAACGTGACGAACTTGGCGGATGGGTTTTGTTTCAGCGTCGTGTAGAGTATGGCGGCAAGTACTGGATGGGAATAACCATGGATGATGTGTTTTTGTTTGGCTCCGATCATCCTGTATCAGGTAGTGAGGCGATGGTCTTCATCATTGATTATGAGGGCGAGCAGCTCAGACGGTCTTTACCCGTTGGATACACCCCACAAATGCCGCTTTTCTGACAACCGGCTGGGTGCATGTCTATGCTGCATGAGATCGCATGATCGTTTGAGGATCGTTTTCGCTGAGGCCCGCCAGAACTGGCGGGCTTTTGCTTATGTCATGCAGGTGCATGAAAATCGCTCCATAAAGCGGGCAGGCGTGGCGGGGATACGAGCGCGCGCTGGGAGGTATAAGAATGAAGTACAATTAACTTCACTTTGTTGAGTAAAATGCTATAAGAATAATGCAAATTATTGAGTCCCATTAGTTCAAAACTTAGGGATATCTTATGTGAAAGGAGGTTATATGTTAGATAAATTGATTTTTAATTCAGGAAGTAATCCAACATCTAAATCTTCATTATCGGTTGACTTGACTCCATTGACAATTTTTGTGGGGCCGAATAATAGTGGTAAATCTAGAGCTTTAATCGATATAGAAAATCAACTGACAACCCGAAATGCAGCGCAGGGAGAAGTAATAAAACAGATATTAATCAAACCACTTTCTGAGGATGAAGCAAAAAAGGAAATTGAATCTTTACAAGTTGAGCCAAACCAGGATGAAAAGCATGCGGGGCATGTTGTTTTATCTAGGCTAAACCTCCGTGGTGAAGGAATATCTAGGATTCTAGTGTATTTGGATGGAATGTTAAGAGAATTCCAGCAACCCAATGAATTAAATCGGGAGCATCTATATCAATATTACTCGTTGCTGACTCTAAGGTTGGATGGTAGAAGTCGACTTTCCTTAACTTCAAGTCAAGGTTCATCCGATTTACAAGGAGAACCTACGAATAACCTTTCATTTCTTTTTAAAAATAATAAAGCAAGGATGGAGCTAAGAGATATCGTTTTTGATGCTTTCGGGAAGTATCTTGTTATTGATCCAACAAATATAGGTTATCTTAGAATTCGTCTTTCTGAGCGCGCTCCTGAGACTGAACAAGAAGAAAGAGGTTGGGATGAAAAGTCAGTGCTTTTTCATTCAAAAGCGTCATTGATTACAGAGGCTAGCGATGGTGTTAATGCTTTTGTTGGGATGATGATTTCGCTGATAGTTGGCTCACCAAAGGTGACTCTAATTGATGAGCCGGAAGCTTTTTTACATCCATCCTTATGCTCAAAGTTAGGAAAGGAAATATCTAGGATTAGTGCTCATAGTAATAAAAATGTGTTTATTTCAACGCATAGCGCTAATTTTTTAATGGGTTGTGTTCAAGGTAAAGTGCCATTGAATATAGTTAGGCTTACTTTTGATGGTAAATCTGGTACGTCTAGATTACTAACAAAGGAACAATTGACGCCGCTCATGAGAAATCCGTTATTAAGATCTATTGGTGTGCTAAACGCATTGTTTTATAATTACGTTGTCGTTACTGAAGCGGATGCAGATAGGGCATTTTATCAAGAGATTAATGAGCGCTTATTGGCTGCTGGAGATCCTCGGGGTATTGAGGGATGCCTGTTTTTGAATGCTCAAAACAAACAAACTGTTTGGGATATAGTAAAACCCCTTCGTGAGCTAGGTATTCCCTGCGTTGGAGTGGTAGATATCGATATATTGAAGGAGGGAGGAGTTGTATGGAAAAAACCAATGCTTGGAGCTTTTTTTCCAGAAATGAAGCATGAAACTTTAGGTTTGGAAAGACAAAAGCTTTTTCAAGCCTTCAAAAATACGAATAAAAATATGAAGACAGATGGGGGCCTCTCCTTGTTATCGGGTTCAGATAAAACCGCCTGCTCTGAGTTTTTTAAATCCCTTTCAGATTATGGGGTTTTTGTCGTTCCAACGGGCGAGATCGAGTCTTGGTTGCAAAATCTTGAAATAGGTCGAGGAAAGAATACTTGGTTAACAAGTATTTTCGAGAAGATGGGGGATGATCCTAATGATGAATCATATGTGAAGCCATCTGAAGGTGATGTTTGGGATTTTATTGGGAATATAAAGCACTGGTTGGTTAACCCTGAAAGGAAGGGTATTCCCGAGTGAGTTTATTGAGCCGCTTTAGCGGCTCTTTTCATATTCCTATGCAAGGTTATATTCATTAAATTGCATTATTGGCTCCTTTATCCATTCATTTACTTCTTGAAGCCTTTTTTGCAATGGAATTAGCTCATTACGGACAAAGACCCTGCTGGCTTTCTCCACATCCCCAAATCCCCCGACATTATTTGGCATTATCCCCATCATTTGTGGCGGCACACGATGCGCAGCCATCATGTCATCCCGGCTCACGTTCTTGATATTCAGAAACTCATCCTTCGCCGCGACTTCTGACAACGGGATGATCTGAAGCCCGTCCTTTTTGCCGTTAGGCGAGTACATAAACAGGTTGCGGAAGTTGCCAGGGCCTTTGGCGCTTTTCATCGCATTGCGGAGGTTGTTCACATCCTCCTGGTTCTGCGCGGCATCGGTCATGTACATGATGAAGCCTGCATGACTGCCGTTAATGTAATACTTCCGGCGGAACAGCGTGGCGGACTCGTTGAGCAGGGCCGACGGAATGGCAGAAAGATAACCTGGCAGGCCGTAGATCTCCTGGTTGATGTCAGGTTCCATCAGATGAAAAATGCTGCCTTTCGTGAACTGATACGGCTGGGTTGTCATACCGTATTGCACAAACCAGTAGGTATCCAGGTCTAACCCGCGTCGGGTGTATTTTGCCAGCGCAGGCTCAAGGGCTATAACTTCACCGAATCGGTTCGTGCGTTTCTCCAGGTAGGCGTTACCAAATACCAGATAGTCCTGCACAAAACGCGAAAAAGCCTGTTGGCTGAGCAGCGGATGAGGGATATAGGTACTGGTCAGAATGTTGCACTTTACTGCAATCGGGGAACTGTGATGCACGGCAGCCCGGAAGGTGCGCGCCAGTCCGTCAAAACTTACGGGTGGCTCATACCAGCGATCCGTCTGTACGCATTCCACATAGTCCAGCAGTTCGCGGCGGTCCAGTACAGGAATGGGATCACCAAAGCTGAAAGCTTCGGCTGAAGTTTGATTTTTATGCTGGCTCCGTTTCGTCGCAGCAGCGCGGTTTTTCTTACTCTTTCCCATCAAAAAATCTCCACAATATTGCTGGTATTGGCGGACTCGCCCTGCAGCGGTTCGTTAAACAGTGCGTGCATTGTTGCCCAGGCCAGATCGGCGTGGCTGGCTTCTTCGCTGCGGCTAGCTTCATAGGTCGGGCGGTTGCCGCTGGCGGTGGTGGCGCGACGGATTGCCATGAATGACTGCGCAATGTCGGTGTGCCCGGCGTCAAACTCCAGACGGCGGTGGCTGATAATGTCGTAGGCCTTGAGTACCAGGGCGTTTTTAACGTTGGGGTTGTAGACAAACTCCCGGACGGCAGGAAAGAACGCTTTCACGTTCTCATAAACCCCGTGACCGACGCCTGTCGAGTCGATGCCGATATAGGTCACGTTGTACTGCTCGGTCAGTTTTTTGATTGCATCAGCCTGGGCGCGGAAGTCCATCCCGCGCCACTGGTGACGCTCAAGAATGCGAAACTTACCGCCTGGCACGGCTGGCGGTGCCACCACCACGCATCCGGCGCTGTCGCCATTCTGCGTACCTTTTGCCGGGTCATAACCGATCCACACCTCGCGCCAGCCAAACGGGCGCAGGGCCAGTGCATGAAAGTCGGTCCAGACTTCCCAACTGTCCACCATGCACGCCTGCAGCTCGCTGAGCGGAAACACGGATGCGAGATCGTCCACAAACTCGCACATCAGCAGGTTCTGGTATTCGTCCGGGCTGTACTCCATGCGTAGCTGGTCGAGGTCGAACAGGTTACAGCCGCCGCGCACCGCATCTTCCACGGTGACTATCTGGCGGTATTGCCCGTCTGCGCACAGCAGGCCGGGGGCCAGATTGCTGTGGGACAGGTCGATGTCCACCTTATCGGCTTTGTTGCGCCCACGGTTGAACAGCGCACCGGACCAGAACGGATAAGCACTGTGTGTCAGACTGGATGGCGTGGAAAAATAGGTTTGTCGCCATTTTTTGTGAATAGCCATACCGGAAGCCACTTTGCGCAGCTCCTGGAATTTCGGTATCCAGAAATATTCATCCAGATACAGGTTGCCGTGGTAACTCTGGGCCGTGCGGGCATTGGTGCCGAGGAAGTAAAGCGTGGCCCCGTTGGGAAGCACCATCGGATCGCCTTTCAGCTCCACTTCCACTTCTTTGGCGAAGTCGATGATGTACTGCTTAAAGACGTGGGCCTGTGCTTTGCTGGCGGAAAGGAAAATCTGGTTACGTCCGGTCAGCAGGGCGTCAATCAGGGCTTCACGGGCAAAGTAAAAGGTCGCGCCGATCTGGCGTGACTTCAGCAGGTTGCGGATGCGGTTGGTTTTTCCGGCTTCCCACCAGTGGCGCTGGTAGTTGAACATGGAGGAATGGAAGATTTCTTCCAGCTTCTCAATCTGTTCATCGGTGAAAACATTCTTTTCCGGCTGACGGCGCGGGCCTTTGTTGCGGTTGGCGACGTTTGGGTTTAAGTCGGCTTCGTTGCCGCCATTGTTAAACTTGCCGATCCGCGCGTGGCGTTCCGACTGGCGCGCCAGCAGGTCAATCTCTTTGAAATCTTTCCCTTCTTTGTGCTCCTTCATAATGAGCTGGCAGTAGCGTGCGGCGGTGGTGAGCTGCATCTGATCCAGCGGCCCATAGTCACCCCACTTGTCGCGTTTTTTCCAGCTGTGAACGGTTGCAACTTTCTCGCCCAGCATTTCAGCAATGCGGGCTACGCGGTATCCCTGAAAGTACAGCAGCATGGCCTGCCGACGGGGATCGAGATCTGCGGGTGTCAGTGTGGTGTTCATGGCACAAACCTACAGCCTTGAATGAAGGCTTTCCCCGCCTGCGGTTTGTGTGGTTGTCGGTACAAATACCGTGCATTGTTTCACTGCCCCCATCACCGCAACCATAAGGCTCCAGTAAGTTTTTTCTAACGGAGCACGGCTCATGACAGTGAAAACAAAGCGTTTTCGCATCGGGGTGGAAGGTGCCACCACCGACGGACGCGAAATCCAGCGTGAATGGCTGGAACAGATGGCAGCCAGCTACAACCCGGCGGTGTATACCGCGCTGATTAACCTTGAGCACATCAAGTCTTATCTGCCGGACAGCACCTTTAACCGTTACGGCAAGGTGACGGCGCTGTTTGCCGAAGAAATCACGGAAGGTCCGCTGGCAGGCAAGATGGCGCTGTATGCCGACGTTGAGCCAACGGAATCCCTGGTGGAGCTGGTGAAAAAAGGCCAGAAATTATTCACCTCTATGGAAGTCAGCCCGAAGTTCGCTGATACGGGCAAAGCCTACCTGGTCGGCCTGGCTGCCACTGATGACCCTGCCAGTCTGGGTACGGAAATGCTGACATTCAGCGCCAGTGCAGCTCATAACCCGCTGGCAAACCGCAAGCAGAATCCTGCAAATCTCTTTACCGCTGCAGAGGAAACGGTGATCGAACTGGAAGAAATCCAGGATGACAAACCGTCCCTGTTTGCCCGTGTCACGGCGTTGTTTACCAAAAAAGAACAGTCCGATGACGCCCGGTTCTCTGATGTGCATAAGGCCGTGGAGCTGGTCGCTACTGAGCAGCAGAACCTGAGCGCACGCACCGAAAAATCCCTGTCTGAGCAGGAAGAACGCCTGTCTGAACTGGAGACTGCTCTGCAGGCACAGCAAACCGCCTTTAACGAACTGGTGAATAAGCTGAGTCATGAAGACAGCCGCCAGGACTACCGCCAGCGTGCAACAGGCGGTAACGCCCCCGCTGACACTCTGACCAATTGCTGATGGAGCACAAAACCTGATGAAGAAGAATACCCGATTTGCTTTTAACGCTTACCTGCAGCAGCTGGCGCGTCTGAACGGTGTGGCAGTTGAAGAACTGTCCAGCAAGTTCACCGTGGAGCCGTCTGTACAGCAGACGCTGGAAGACCAGATCCAGCAGTCCGCCGCTTTCCTGACGCTGATTAACGTCACGCCAGTGACTGAGCAGTCCGGTCAGCTGCTGGGGCTGGGAGTTGGTAGCACCATTGCCGGAACCACTGACACCACCGCGAAAGAGCGTGAACCTGTCGATCCGACGCTGATGGTCGATGTGGAATACAAATGCGAGCAGACCAACTTTGACACGGTACTGACCTACGCGAAGCTGGACCTGTGGGCGAAGTTTCAGGATTTCCAGGTGCGTATCCGTGACGCCATCGTGAAACGTCAGGCACTGGACCGCATCATGATCGGCTTTAACGGCGTGAAGCGTGCGAAAACCTCCAACCGTAGCGAAAACCCGCTGCTGCAGGATGTGAATAAAGGCTGGTTACAGAAAATCCGTGAAGATGCACCGGATCACGTCATGGGTAGCACCACCACGGGCGGTGAAACCACACCGGGTGCGGTGAAAGTCGGGAAAGGTGGCGAATATGCCAACCTGGACGCCGTGGTGATGGATGCCGTCAATGAGCTTATCGACGTGGTCTACCAGGACGATGACGATCTGGTGGTGATTTGCGGTCGTGAACTGCTGTCTGACAAGTATTTCCCGCTGGTCAACAAAGAGCAGGAAAACAGTGAAAAACTGGCAGCCGATATGATTATCAGTCAGAAACGCATGGGCGGTCTGCAGGCCGTGCGTGCGCCGTTCTTCCCGCCGAATGCGCTGCTGATCACCCGTCTGGATAACTTGTCCATCTACTGGCAGGAAGACACCCGCCGCCGTTCAGTTATCGACAACCCGAAACGTGATCGGATTGAAAACTTTGAATCTGTTAACGAAGCCTATGTGGTTGAGGACTACCGCTGCGCTGCACTGGTGGAAAACATCCAGATTGGCGATTTCAGCGCCGCCGCAGCAGAAGCCGGAGCGTAACCCATGAGCCTGAGTCCCGCACGGCAGCATCGCCTGCGCGTTCAGGCTGAACAGGCCGCCCGTGAGGGCGGCAGCGTTCGCCACGCGTCGGGCTATGACCTGATGCTGCTGCAACTGGCGGAAGACCGCCGCCGTCTCAAGGGCGTTCAGTCCACGGTCAAAAAAGCGGAAATCAAGGTGGAACTGCTGCCGAAATACGCCGCCTGGGCAGAGGGTGTCCTGGCTGGCGGAGGCGCGCAACAGGATGACGTGCTGATGTACGTGATGCTGTGGCGCATTGATGCCGGAGATTATGCCGGGGCGCTGGAGATCGGGCGTCACGCCCTGCGTCATGGCTGGGTGATGCCGTTGGGTAACCGCAACGTGCAGACCGTGCTGGCAGAGGAAATGGCAGACGCGGCGCAGAGCGCAATGCTTGCCGCCACCGGCTTTGATGCTGATCTGTTGCTGCAGACGCTGGAGCTGACAGACGGTCTGGATATGCCGGACCAGTCACGGGCACGTCTGCATAAAGCGATTGGCGCTGTCCTGAGTGAAAGCAATCCGGCTTCCGCCCTTAATCATCTCAACCATGCGTTACAGCTCGATCCCCGCTGTGGCGTGAAAAAAGACAAACAGCAGCTGGAGCGCAGACTGCGCAATGACAGCCGCTGACAGAACGTGCCCCCGCGCACGGGCGGCACGGGGTGGCGAAAGGCACTGCCACATCAAAACCCCGTCCACCGCCCTTTATTTCAGGAGAAAGCAGCATGAAGTTTGTTGCGCCAGAACAGGCACCGGAACAGGCGGAAATCATCAGAAATACGCCGTTCTGGCCTGATGTGGACCTGTCGGAGTTTCGCAGCGTGATGCGCACTGATGGCACGGTGACGCAGCCGCGTTTAAAGCAGGTTGCGCTGTCGGCAATTTCGGAGGTCAACGCAGAGCTGTATGAGTTTCGCAGACGCCAGCAGATGCTGGGGTATGCGTCGCTGGCAGAGGTTCCGGCGGAACAGCTGGACGGCAAAAGTGAGCGCATTCAGCACTATTTCAACGCGGTTTACTGCTGGGCACGCGCCATGCTCAACGAACGTTACCAGGACTATGACGCCACGGCGTCCGGTGTGAAGCGGGGCGAGGAACTGGCGGAAGCAAGCGGTGATTTGTGGCGTGACGCCCGCTGGGCCATCAGCCGGGTGCAGGATGCGCCGCACTGCACAGTGGAGCTTATCTGATGAAAGTGCGTGCGCATCAGTATGACACGGTGGACGCGCTTTGCTGGCGTCATTACGGGCGCACGCAGGGTGTCACGGAGCAGGTACTGAAGGCAAATCCGGGGCTTGCCGAATACGGCCCCTTTTTACCTCACGGGCTGCAGGTGGAGTTGCCGGACATTCCGACCACCACCACCGTGCAGACCGTCCAGCTATGGGACTGAATTATGACGCTTGAGCGAATCAGCGCCTTTATCACGTATTGCATCGCCGTCGTGCTGGCCTGGCTGGGCGATTTGTCCATCAAGGATGCCTCAACGCTGGGCGGCCTGATGATTGGTGTGCTGATGCTGGCTATCAACTGGTACTACAAACACAAAGCCTACCAGCTTCTGCGCGACGGGCAGATCTCGCGGGAGGACTATGAATCCATCAATCGTTAAACGCTGCCTTGTCGGGGCCGTGCTGGCTATTGCTGCCACGCTGCCGGGTTTTCAGCAGCTTCACACCTCCGTGGAAGGGCTGAAACTGATTGCCGATTACGAAGGTTGTCGTCTGCAGCCGTATCAGTGCAGCGCGGGTGTCTGGACCGACGGCATTGGTAATACGTCGGGCGTCATTCCCGGCAAAACCATTACGGAGCGACAGGCAGCAGAAGGGCTGATCTCCAACGTGCTGCGTGTGGAGCGGGTGCTGGAAAGGTGTGTGAAGCAACAGCCGCCGCAGAAGGTGTATGACGCTGCGGTGTCGTTTGCCTTCAACGTGGGTACGGGCAATGCCTGCAGTTCCACGCTGGTGAAATTGCTCAATCAGCGGCGCTGGGCGGATGCGTGCCGACAGTTGCCGCGCTGGGTGTATGTAAAAGGTGTGTTTAATCAGGGGCTGGATAACCGCCGTGCGCGGGAGATGGCCTGGTGCTTACAGGGAGCAAACTGAAATGAAAAGGAAAGTAATCAGCGGGCTGTTTCTGATGTTATGGATAGCGCTGTTAATCGCCGCAATGGTGTATCCGCAGGGGATTTTTCCGGTACTGGCTGCATCTGGTGTCTGGGTAGCCTGTCTGCTGACATGGGCAGTAATTCCGGTATCACTGGCGGCGTTAATTAAGAATGGCCCGCTCTGGCAGGAGTTGAGGGCATCTTTGCTGAAGACAATTACCCGAAAAGAAAACGTATTTATCAGCTGGATGATGCGATTGCTGATTGTCGTCAGTCTCGCCTGGACGGGGTGGGCTATTACCCTGGTCTTTTATCTACTGACCGTTATTGCCTTCTGGATCACCCGTAATCAGATGGCGCAACAGGTAGCAGCATGAACCGGTTGCTGCTGGTTGTGCTGGCGTTATTACTGGCGGCGCTGGGCTGGCAGACGTGGCGGCTGGCTGATGCCAGCCAGACCATCAGCACGCAGGCAGACGAGCTTCGGAGCAAAAGCCAGGCACTGGCAAAGAGCAACAGCCAGCTTATCAGCCTGTCCATTCTGACAGAAACCAACAACCGGGAGCAGGCGCGACTCTATGCCAACGCAGAACAGACCAGCGCACTACTGAGACAACGACAACACCGGATTGAGGAACTGAAACGTGAGAACGAGGATTTACGCCGCTGGGCTGATACTCCTTTGCCTGCTGACATTATCCGGCTGCGGGAACGTCCGGCACTCACCGGAGGTGCAGCTTACCGTCAGTGGTTGTCCGCGAGTGACGCCGTGTCGGCTGGAGCAGGCAGCGCCGCGCACTAACGGTGATCTGAACGCACTGCTGGATGAAACGGAGGCCGCCTGGGCGGTCTGTGCAGACAAAGTGGACATGATTATTGCGTGTCAGGAGCGAAACAGTGAACAAACCACAGTCCCTGCGCCACGCCCTCAATAAAGCAGTGCCTTATGTCCGCAATAACCCGGACAAACTGCATCTGTTTGTGGATAACGGTTCGCTGGTTGCCACGGGGGCCAGCTCCATGTCATGGGAGTACCGTTATACCCTCAACGTGGTGATTGAGGATTTCAGCGGCGACCAGAATCTGCTGATGGCCCCGGTTTTGCTGTGGCTGCGTGATAACCAGCCCGATGCCATCAATAACCCGGCGTTACGGGAAAAACTATTCACCTTTGAGGTGGATATTTTGCGCAACGATGTCTGTGATATCAGCCTTAACCTGCAACTGACGGAGCGTGTGCTGGTCAGCACTGACGGCAGTGTGTCGAGTGTTGAAGCTGTAGCGGAACCCGATGAACCTGAAGAAATGTGGACGGTGAAACGTGGCTGAACTGCAGAAGGTGGACGACTGGCTGAGTGCTTTGCTGGCGAATCTGGAACCAGCCGCAAGAAGCCGCATGATGCGCCAGCTGGCGCAGGAACTGCGCCGGACACAGCAGCAGAATATCAGAATGCAGCGCAATCCAGATGGCAGCAGTTATGAACCTCGACGGGTAACAGCACGCAGTAAAAAGGGGCGCATCAAACGTCAGATGTTTGCAAAGCTGCGCACCGCAAAATACCTGAAAACTGCCGCCAGCGCCGATTCTGCCAGCGTGCAGTTTGAAGGTAAGGTGCAGCGTATTGCCCGCGTTCACCATTACGGCCTGCGTGATCGCGTCAGTCGCAAAGGACCTGAGGTCCGTTACGCAGAGCGTCGTCTTCTGGGCGTAAATGATGATGTTGAGGCAATGACCCGCGACATGATTCTGCAATGGCTGGCGGGGTGATCTTTGTATCAGCACTGATACAAGTTGCAGCACTGCCGCCTTTCTTCCCCTGATGGCAACCTTTCCCTATGAACGCACAATTAACCGAAATCATGCGCCTTATCACCAACCTGATCCGCACTGGGGTAGTCACCGAAGTGGACCGGGAAAACTGGCTTTGTCGGGTGAAAACGGGCGATCTTGAAACCAACTGGATTAACTGGCTGACGCTGCGCGCGGGTAATGCCCGCACATGGTGGAAACCATCGGAAGGTGAGCAGGTGGTGCTGCTGAGTCTGGGCGGCAATCTGGAGACCGCCTTTGCGCTGCCCGCTGTGTATTCGAATCAGTTCGCACCACCGTCGATGTCGGCGGACGCCTGCGTGACAGAACATCCTGACGGTGGCTGGTTTGAATACGAACCCGCCACCGGGCGCTGGTATGTCAGGGGCATCAAATCAATGGTCATTGAGGCCGCTGACAACATCACCCTGAAAACCAGTGAGTTTGTACTGGAGGCTGACCGCACGCGCATTAACAGCGAAGTGGTGATCAATGGTGGCGTTACCCAGGGCGGCGGAGCGATGAGTTCTAACGGGATCGTGGTTGATGCGCATCAGCATACTGGCGTCCTGAAAGGCGGCGACACAACCGGAGGCCCGGTATGACGCTTTATAGCGGGATGAACAATACCAGCGGTAAAGCCATTACTGATATTGACCATCTGCGCCAGTCGGTGCGGGATATTCTGCTGACGCCGCAGGGTAGCCGCATTGCCCGTCGGGAATATGGTTCCCTGCTGTCGGCACTGATTGATCAGCCACAAAATCCGGCGTTACGCCTGCAGGTTATGTCGGCTGTGTATGTGGCACTGAGTCGCTGGGAGCCACGGCTGACGCTGGATTCCATCACTATTAACAGCAATTTTGACGGTTCAATGGTGGTGGAGCTGACCGGGCGGCGGAATAACGGTGTGCCTGTGTCCCTTTCAGTATCAACAGGAGCAGAGAATGGCAGTGATTGACCTTTCGCAGTTGCCTGCACCGCAGATTGTGGATGTGCCGGACTTTGAGACGCTGCTTGCCGAACGCAAGGCAGAATTTGTGGCGCTTCATCCGAAAGATGAGCAGGAAGCAGTGATCCGCACGCTGGAACTGGAGTCTGAACCCGTCACCAAATTGTTGCAGGAGAATGCTTACCGTGAGTTGCTTCTGCGCCAGCGCATTAACGAAGCCGCGCAGGCGGTGATGGTGGCTTACGCGATGGGCGGCGATCTTGACCAGCTCGCTGCCAACTACAACGTGAAACGCCTGACGGTGACGCCTGCTGATAATGACGCTGTGCCGCCCGTTGCAGCAGTGATGGAAAGCGATGAAGCGTTACGCCTGCGTGTGCCTGCAGCCTTTGAGGGGCTTTCAGTTGCGGGGCCAACTGCAGCTTATGAATTTCATGCCCGAAGCGCCGACGGTCGGGTGGCGGATGCCAGTGCAACCAGCCCGGCACCTGCAGAGGTAGTGCTGACTGTCCTTAGCCGCGAAGGCGATGGAACTGCAGAAAAAGACCTGCTGGACGTGGTGGAAAAAGCTCTGAACAGTGAGAACGTCCGCCCGGTGGCTGACCGTCTGACGGTTCGCAGCGCAGAAATCATCCCGTATCGCGTGGAAGCCACCATTTTTCTCTATCCGGGACCGGAAGCAGAGCCGGTAATGGCAGCGGCAAAAGCCAGCCTGCAGAGGTACATTGCCAGTCAGACGCGGCTTGGCCGGGATATTCGCCGTAGCGCCATTTTTGCCGCGCTGCATGTTGAGGGTGTTCAGCGTGTGGAACTGGCTTCCCCGCTGGCGGATGTGGTCCTGAACAAAACGCAGGCGGCATCATGTACGCAGTGGAGCGTGACCAACGGGGGAACGGATGAATAGTCTGCTGCCACCGGGTTCAACACCACTGGAGCGCCGACTGGCGCAAACCTGCAGCGGGATTTCTGATCTGCAGGTTCCACTGCGTGACTTGTGGGATCCGGCTACCTGTCCGGTCAGTTTCCTGCCTTATCTCGCCTGGGCGTTCTCTGTGGATCGCTGGGACGAGGACTGGATGGAAAGCGTCAAACGCCAGGTGGTGAAGGATGCTTTTTATATTCATCAACACAAAGGAACCACCAGTGCCGTGCGGCGGGTGGTGGAACCGTTCGGATTCCTGATCCGCATTATTGAGTGGTGGCAGACCGGAGAAACACCGGGCACGTTTCGTCTGGATATCGGCGTGCAGGACCAGGGCATCACTGAAGATACCTATCTGGAACTTGAGCGACTGATAAGCGATGCCAAACCATGTAGCCGTCACATGATCGGCATGTCCATCAACCTGCAGACCAGCGGCCCGCATTGGGTGGGAGCCGCCAGCTATCTTGGCGAAGAAATCACAATCTATCCGTATATCAACGAAACGATTATTTCCGGTGGCACCGCTCATGAAGGCGGGGCGGTCCATGTTATTGACACAATGAGAGTGAATCCATGAGCACAAAATTTTATACCCTGCTGACGGATATTGGCGCGGCGAAACTTGCCAGCGCCGCCGCGCTCGGTGTGCCGCTAAAAATTACCCATATGGCGGTGGGCGATGGCGGCGGAGTATTGCCAACGCCGGACGCAAAGCAGACGGCACTGGTAAATGAGAAACGCCGGGCTGCGCTGAATATGCTTTATATCGACCCGCAGAACAGCAGCCAGATTATTGCTGAACAGGTGATCCCTGAAAACGAGGGCGGTTGGTGGATACGTGAAGTGGGCCTGTTTGATGAGTCCGGAGCATTGATTGCCGTGGGAAACTGCCCGGAAAGCTATAAGCCGCAACTGGCTGAAGGCAGCGGGCGTACCCAGACCGTGCGCATGGTGCTGATTACCAGCAGCACGGACAATATCACCCTGAAAATCGACCCTGCTGTAGTGCTGGCAACCCGTAAGTATGTGGATGACAAAGCACTGGAGTTGAAGGTGTACGTGGATGACCTGATGGCAAAACATCTTGCCGCACCGGACCCGCATTCACAGTATGCACCCAAAGAAAGTCCGACGTTTACCGGAACCCCCAAAGCGCCAACGCCAGCGGCGGGGAATAATACCACGCAGCTTGCGACCACCGCATTTGTTCAGGCGGCACTGACGGCTCTTATTAATGGTGCGCCAGCCACGCTGGACACACTGAAAGAAATTGCCGCAGCCATTAACAATGACCCGAAATTCAGTACCACCATTAACAATGCGCTGGCACTAAAAGCCCCGCTGTCGAGTCCGGAACTCACCGGAACGCCAACAGCACCTACTGCGGCACAGTCGGTCAACAATACACAGATTGCCACTACAGCTTTTGTGAAATCAGCGATTGCAGCAATGGTGGGTTCTGCACCTGCGGCACTGGATACACTGAACGAACTGGCGGCGGCACTGGGGAATGATCCGAACTTTGCCACGACAATGCTTAATGCGCTGGCAGGTAAACAACCGCTGGACAATACGCTTACCAATTTGAGTGGAAAGGATGTAGCTGGTCTTCTCACATACCTTGGTTTGGGAGAGGCGGCAAAACGGGATGTGGGAACACGTTCAGGCCAGATACCGGATATGAGTAGCTTTGCATCAGCACTCTCTTCGAGTGGCTACCAGAAATTACCTTCTGGACTAATTATTCAGTGGGGGGCGGCTGTTGCTGGAATTGGCAGCACTGGGGGTACAGGAAATGTAGTCTCATTCCCTGTTGCATTCCCCAGATATTGCGCCCAAATAATTACATCTTACGATAATGGAAGTTCGTCAATCATTGCTGGCGCAGCCGGAAACCAAACTACCACTCAATTTCTTTTACGTTGTGATGCAACCGGTGGTAGTTATAACTTCCGCTGGTTAGCCGTGGGGTATTAATTATGGATAACTACTATTTTTCACCTTCGACTTTGGCATTTTATCCTGAAGATCTCATGTTGTTATATGAAGCAGCAGGAACTTTACCTGATGATATTATTTCTGTGCCACATGAAATATTTGCTACTTATTCAGGAGAGACACCACGAGGGAAAAAGCGTGGTACTACAGAAGATGGGCAGCCCACCTGGATTAATCTACCGCCTTTAAGTCATGAGGAAGAAGTTGAGGTTGCGGACGCCCAAAGACAGTTTCGTATTGATGAGGCGAACGACTACATGAACAGTAAGCAATGGCCCGGTAAAGCAGCTATTGGTCGTCTGAACGGTGACGAACTGGCGCAATATAATTTGTGGCTGGATTACCTGGACGCACTGGAACAGGTCAATACTTCCAGTGCGCCAGATATTGAATGGCCTACGCCTCCGGTAACTCAGGCCAGCTAATCTCAGGAGCCGTCGAAGTGTCGACGGCTTTTACTTCTTTTTTGTAGTTCATCCAGGCGGATAGTTTTTCTTTATCTGTACTGCTGATATCACCAAGCATTAATTCCACTCGCCAGTCAGCTGTGACATTATCGGCATGAGCAAGTAACTGCATTCGCTGATTTTCCGCACGTGCGACATAATCAATCACCGGGGATTTCAGTACCGGTAAACCATTTTCATCTGACGTAATTAATTTACACCCTTCCTGCTGTCCGGCAATTAATTCATTGTATAAGTCTGTACTTACTCGAGTCCGGAGAATCAAGACAGCGTATTGCACTGATTTTTGATGTGGGTGTTTCCACAATTTATAGAAAATTTCCTGCAAATAAGAGCAATGAATCTCCCTGAATCAGCATTATTTTGATTATTCCTGCAAGCGGACAAATACCGTCATTTTGTGTGAATAACGGTACAACTGCGCTTAGCTGTTTGTCGGACACAATCACTTCAACATAGGGCGAAGCCTAATCCAATCAGGAGGTTCGCCGCTATGGCTCAGGATTACCACCACGGGGTGCGCGTTGTTGAAGTCAACGAAGGCACCCGATCCATTACCACGGTGAGCACCGCCATCGTGGGTATGGTCTGCACGGGCGATGATGCCGATGCAAAAATGTTTCCTCTTAATAAACCCGTGCTGATCACTGATGTGCTGACTGCCAGCGGTAAAGCGGGTGAGTCCGGCACGCTGGCCCGTTCGCTGGATGCCATCGCTGACCAGGCAAAACCCGTGACCGTTGTTGTGCGTGTGCCGCAGGGTGAAACGGAAGAAGAAACCACGACCAATATCATCGGCGCAGTGACTGCTGAAGGTAAAAAAACAGGCATGAAAGCTCTGTTATCTGCTCAGTCACAGCTCGGCGTTAAACCGCGCATTCTGGGTATACCAGGTCACGACACCAAGGCGGTAGCTACTGAGTTGCTGAGTGTGGCGCAAAGCCTGCGTGGGTTTGCTTACCTGTCAGCGTATGGCTGCAAGACTGTGCAGGAGGCAATCACTTACCGTGAAAACTTCAGCCAGCGCGAAGGGATGCTGATCTGGCCCGACTTTACTGGCTGGGACACGGTGCTGAATGCCGAAGCAACGGCATATGCCACCGCCCGTGCGCTTGGTCTGCGTGCCAAAATTGATGAGCAGACCGGGTGGCACAAAAGCCTGTCCAACGTGGGCGTGAACGGTGTCACCGGAATTTCTGCTGATGTGTTCTGGGATCTGCAGGACCCGGCAACCGATGCGGGACTGCTTAACCAGAACGACGTCACCACGCTTGTGCGCAAGGATGGTTTCCGCTTCTGGGGTTCCCGCTGTCTGAGCGATGATCCGCTTTTTGCCTTCGAAAACTACACCCGCACAGCGCAGGTACTGATGGACACAATGGCTGAAGCACATATGTGGGCGGTGGACAAACCGCTGAACCCGTCGCTGGCCCGCGACATTATCGAAGGTATCCGCGCCAAAATGCGCAACCTGGTCAGTCAGGGCTATCTCATTGGTGGTGATTGCTGGCTGGATGAGTCGGTGAACGACAAAGACACGCTTAAAGCCGGAAAACTCACCATCGACTACGACTACACGCCAGTGCCGCCACTTGAAAATCTGATGCTGCGCCAGCGCATCACCGATCAGTACCTGGTGAATTTCGCCAGCCAGGTCAGCGCGTAAGGGGACAACATGGCTTTACCACGCAAATTAAAACATCTGAACCTGTTTAACGACGGGAACAACTGGCAGGGAATCGTTGAGTCGCTGACGCTGCCGAAATTCACCCGCAAATATGAGAAGTATCGCGGCGGCGGTATGCCGGGGGCGGTGGATGTGGATCTGGGACTGGATGACAGTGCACTGGATACAGAATTTTCCATTGGTGGTACTGAACTGCTGCTGTTTAAGCAGATGGGCAAAGCCACGGTGGATGGCATCCAGCTGCGCTTTACCGGCTCTATCCAGCGTGACGATACCGGGGAAGTGCAGCCCGTGGAGCTTGTGGTGCGTGGACGTCACAAAGAAGTGGATTCCGGTGAGTGGAAGACGGGCGAAAGCAACACCACCAAAGTGACCAGTACCAACAGCTACGCAAAGCTGACCATCAATGGTGAGGTGCTCTATGAAGTGGACCTTATCAACATGGTGGAAATTGTGGACGGTGTGGACCTGATGGAAGCGCACCGCAATGCCCTCGGCCTCTGATGTATCTGAACGGCGCGGGATTCCGCGCCAGAACCCAATTCACAGGACAACAAAATGAGCGATAAGCAGACTGAAAAGACCATTCAACTGGATACCCCTATCAAGCGCGGTAAAACAGAAATTACCGAAATTGTGCTGCGTAAACCGCAGTCCGGTGCGCTGCGCGGTACACGCCTGCAGGCCATTATGGATATGGATGTAAACGCGATGATGACCGTGATCCCCCGCATCTCCAGTCCGGCACTGACTGCACAGGAAATTGCAGAGATGGACCCGGCAGATCTCACTGCCATGTCGGTTGAGGTTGTCACTTTTTTGTTGAAGAAGTCGGTGCTTGCCGGTTTACCGACAGCCTGACGGTTGATGATCTGGTGGCAGATATCGCCACCATTTTTCACTGGCCGCCATCCGTTACTGACGTTATGCCGCTGACCGAAGTGCTGGAATGGCGGTATAAAGCGATTCAGAGAAGCGGGGCCAACGATGAGTGATAACAACCTGCGTCTGCAGGTCATTCTTAATGCGGTTGACAAGCTCACCCGCCCATTTCGATCTGCGCAGGCCAGTTCAAGAGAACTGGCTGCTGCTGTCAAAAAATCCCGCGATGCAATAAAGCAGCTTGATCAGGCCGGGAGCAGTCTGGACAGCTTCCGAAAGCTGCAGGCAGAAAATCAGAAATTAGGCGACAGGCTGAACTATGCCCGCCAGCGTGCAAATTTGCTCAGTCAGGAACTGGGAGCGATGGGGCCGCCTTCGCAACGTCAAGTTGTTGCTCTGGGCCGTCAACGGCTGGCTGTTCAGCGCCTGGAAGAACGCCAGAAAAAGCTGCAGCAGCAGACGGCGCTTGTGCGTGCTGAACTGTACCGGGCGGGAATTTCTGCGAAAGACGATGCGGGAGCAACTGCCCGTTTAGCCCGTGAAACATCACGTTATAACCAGGAACTTTCGAAACAGGAGGCGCGGCTGAAGCGACTGGGGGAAGCTCAGCGCAGGATGAATGCAGCGCGTGCCAGTTATGCCCGTTCGCTGGAGGTGCGTGATCGTATTGCAGGTGCCGGAGCCACCACCACGGCTGCAGGGCTGGCAATGGGTGCGCCAGTGATGGCGGCAGTAAAAAGCTATACCAGCATGGAAGATGCCATGAAAGGTGTGGCAAAGCAGGTCAATGGTCTGCGTGACGATAATGGCAACCGCACTGCACGTTTTTATGAAATGCAGGATGCCATCAAGGCTGCCAGCGAACAGTTGCCGATGGAAAACGGTGCGCTGGACTTCGCTGCACTGGTTGAAGGTGGTGCGCGCATGAACGTCGCAAACCCTGACGACAGCTGGGAAGATCAGAAACGTGACCTGCTGGCCTTCGCCAGTACGGCAGCAAAGGCGGCAACAGCCTTTGAGCTGCCAGCGGATGAACTGTCAGAAAGTCTGGGGAAAATCGCCCAGCTCTACAAAATCCCCACCCGCAATATTGAACAGCTCGGTGATGCGCTGAACTATCTGGATGATAACGCCATGTCGAAAGGGGCAGACATCATTGATGTGATGCAACGTCTGGGCGGTGTGGCTGACCGTCTGGATTATCGTAAAGCGGCGGCGCTGGGTTCCACCTTCCTGACACTGGGCGCTGCGCCAGAGGTTGCAGCCAGTGCAGCAAACGCGATGGTGCGTGAATTGTCCATTGCCACCATGCAGAGCAAGAGTTTCTTTGAAGGGATGAATCTGCTGAAACTCAATCCTGAAGTGATTGAAAAGCAGATGACGAAGGATGCGATGGGAACCATCCAGCGCGTGCTGGAGAAGGTAAACGCGCTGCCGCAGGACAAGCGCCTGTCTGCCATGACTATGTTGTTTGGTAAAGAGTTTGGCGATGACGCAGCGAAACTGGCAAACAACCTGCCGGAACTGCAGCGTCAGTTAAAACTGACAGCGGGCAATGATGCGCTCGGCTCCATGCAGAAAGAATCCGACATTAACAAGGATTCACTTTCTGCGCAGTGGTTGCTGGTCAAAACCGGAGCGCAGAACACCTTCAGCAGCCTGGGCGAAACGCTGCGCCAGCCGCTGATGGATATTCTGTACACGGTGAAAAGCGTCACGGGGGCGTTGCGTCGCTGGGTGGAAGCTAACCCGGAACTGACAGGCACACTGATGAAAGCATCGGCTGTTGTGGCTGCGGTTACCGTCGGCCTCGGCACCTTAGCGGTGGCGCTGGCTGCAGTGCTGGGGCCGCTGGCAGTGATCCGTCTGGGATTCTCTGTGTTGGGTATCAAAACGTTATCTTCCGTTACGGCAGCAGTAACTCGAACCAGCAGCGCGTTGTCCTGGCTGGCTGGCGCACCACTGGCACTGCTGCGACGCGGGCTTGCTTCATCGGGCAACGCCGCAGGTTTACTTACTGCGCCGTTGTCGTCTTTGCGCCGCACGGCATCACTGACGGGAAATGTCCTGAAAACTGTAGCAGGTGCGCCGGTTGCACTTTTGCGGTCTGGATTATCCGGTTTACGTGCTGTTGCTGTGATGTTTATGAATCCTCTGGCGGTACTGCGCGGTGGACTGGCCGCCGCAGGCACGGTGCTGCGAGTACTGGCATCTGGTCCACTGGCGATGCTGCGCGTTGCCCTGTATGCCATATCTGGTCTGTTAGGTGCTCTGCTCAGTCCGATAGGTCTTGTGGTTACTGCACTGGCGGGCGTGGCGCTGGTTGTCTGGAAATACTGGCAACCCATCACCGCATTTCTCGCTGGTGTGGTGGAAGGATTCAAAGCGGCGGCAGGTCCTATCAGTGCTGCATTCGAACCACTTAAGCCTGTGTTTCAGTGGATTGGCGACAAAGTGCAGGCGCTGTGGGGCTGGTTTACTGATCTGCTGACGCCCGTTAAGTCGACCTCTGCCGAACTGCAGAGCGCAGCGGCAATGGGGCGACGATTCGGAGAGGCACTGGCGGAAGGGCTGAATATGGTCATGCATCCGCTGGACTCCCTGAAATCCGGCGTTTCCTGGTTGCTGGAGAAACTCGGCATTGTCAGTAAAGAGGCTGCAAAGGCGAAACTGCCGGAAAGCGTGACGCGTCAGCAACCTGCGACGGTGAATGCAGACGGTAAAGTGATGATGCCATCGGGTGGTTTTCCGTCATGGGGATATGGCTTTGCGGGGATGTATGACAGCGGCGGCTATATCCCGCGCGGGCAGTTTGGCATCGTCGGTGAAAACGGGCCGGAAATTGTTAACGGCCCGGCAAATGTGACCAGCCGGAGAAATACAGCTGCACTGGCTGCCGTTGTTGCCGGAATGATGGGCGTTGCTGCCGCGCCTGCAGAGCTTCCACCGTTGCACCCTTTGGCACTTCCCGCGAAAGGCGGCGAAGCGATGGTGAGTCGTGCAGCCACTGTGCCGCCCGTTCAACGGATTGAGGCACCGATGCAGATCATCATTCAGACGCAGCCAGGACAAAGTGCGCAGGATATTGCGCGGGAGGTGGCCCGCCAGCTTGATGAACGTGAACGCAGGCTGAAGGCAAAAGCCAGGAGTAACTACAGCGATCAGGGGGGATACGACGCATGATGATGGTGCTGGGATTGTACGTGTTTATGCTGCGCACCGTGCCGTATCAGGAGCTGCAGTATCAACGCAGCTGGCGACATGCGGCAAACAGCCGGGTAAACCGACGTCCGTCCACGCAGTTTCTGGGACCGGACAACGACATGCTGACGCTTTCCGGTGTTCTTATGCCGGAGATAACAGGTGGCAGGCTGTCGTTGCTGGCACTGGAGCAGATGGCAGAACAGGGGAAAGCATGGCCCCTGATTGAAGGCAGCGGCACGATTTATGGCATGTATGTGATTGAGGGACTGAATCAGACTAAAACGGAGTTTTTCCGCGACGGTATGCCGCGCCGGATTGAGTTCACCCTGTCGCTCAAAAGGGTGGATGAATCATTGTCCGATATGTTCGGTGATCTCAGTGCGCAACTGAATAATCTGCAGGACACGGCAACGTCTGCCTTAAGCGATATCAGTAAAACGGTGGGAGGGCTGCTGTCGTGAATTTCAGCTCTGAACTGCTTAACAAAGGCAACAAAACTCCCGCATTCAGCATCAGTATTGAGGGTAGGGATATCACCACTGTGCTGGATAACCGCCTGATGAGTCTGACGCTGACGGACAATCGGGGCTTTGAAGCGGACCAGCTTGATCTGGAGCTGGACGACGCCGATGGAAAAATAGCGCTGCCGCGCCGTGGTGCGGTCATTACGCTGGCGCTGGGCTGGAAGGAGCAGCCGCTTTTCCCGAAAGGGGCATTCACGGTGGACGAGATTGAACACACTGGCGCACCGGACCGCCTGACTATCCGGGCGCGAAGTGCTGATTTTCGGGAAACGCTGAATACCCGCCGTGAAAAGTCGTGGCACAAGACCACTGTCGGGGAAGTGGTGAAGGAAATAGCTGTGCGGCACAAACTGAAGATGGCACTGGGTAAAGACCTGTCAGATAAACCCGTGGAACATATAGACCAGACCAATGAGAGTGACGGCAGTTTTCTGATGCGGCTGGCGCGCCAGTACGGTGCTATTGCGTCGGTGAAAAATGGCAATCTGTTATTCATCCGGCAGGGACAGGGTAAAAGCGCCAGCGGTAAACCACTACCGGTGATCACTATCACACGTAAGGACGGCGACAGTCACCGCTTTACCCTGGCAGATCGCGGAGCCTATACGGGCGTAATTGCCAGTTGGTTGCATACCCGCGAACCCGCGAAGAAAGAAAGCACCACGGTGAAGCGTAAGCGCAGGACTAAGAAGCAGAAGAAAGAGCCGGAAGCGAAGCAGGGCGATTACCTGGTGGGTACGGATGAAAACGTGCTGGTACTTAATCGCACCTATGCCAACCGGAGCAACGCCGAACGGGCGGCAAAAATGCAGTGGGAACGCCTGCAACGCGGCGTTGCGTCATTCTCGCTACAACTGGCAGAAGGTCGGGCAGATCTCTACACGGAAATGCCAGTGAAAGTCAGTGGCTTTAAACAGCCGATAGATGATGCGGAATGGACCATTACGACTCTGACGCATACCGTCAGCCCCGATAACGGTTTTACAACCAGTCTGGAGCTTGAAGTGAGGATTGATGATTTCGAAATGGAATGATTCTTCGCAATGGAGAACTTTTAAGTTTGCAAAATGGAATAATGCGGTATCATTATTGTGAATTTAGCAAAAATGGGGAGAACTCGAAAAATGATGATTTGCCCACTGTGTGGAAGTGCCGCCCATACTCGCAGCAGTTTTCAGGTATCTTCATTGACCAAAGAGCGTTACAACCAGTGCCAGAACATTAACTGCAGCCATACTTTTGTTACCCATGAAACTTTTGTTCGTTCGATTGCAACGCCAAAAGAGTCAAATCCGGTTCAGCCGCATCCAATGAAATCAGGACAGGTGGCGCTCTCTCTTTGACGCTGCCGCCATTTTGTCGCCATCGTTAAAAAACAGTGTTTCTAACATCATGATTTTAAACAGCTTAAATTTCAGGCAACAAAAAACCCATCAACCTTGAACCGAAATGGCGGGGTTGATGGGCTCCACAAAATGGGGACAT
>ENA-UESL01000272-UESL01000272.1-human-gut-metagenome-genome-assembly--contig:-NODE-272-length-31637-cov-63.235868_pt1 | contig 31637 bp, 27 predicted proteins | sample MGYA00243008_ERZ508009 | MGnify/ENA primary metagenome ERZ508009 (study PRJEB26167, sample SAMN06115396) | human gut metagenome | host: Homo sapiens | place: China:Guangxi | collected 2016-06-08...
TGCGGATGAATCTCCAGTGACAACCCGGCATTACCACCGGAAGTCGAGATAATATGGTAAAACTGTTGCCGAGAAAGCGGATTTCCCTTACGAGATAAAAATACCCACTCGCTCTCAGCATGCGGGTACGAAGTACGGATACTCAACCAGTTTTTTAAAGCCTGAACTTCTTTGTTCAATAGCGGATGCGTTGTTGAAAAGCCTTTTTTTAATCGATGGATATATATGGGTCTTCCCCTGTTGTGGTGGGTGGTACATAATTGAGTGATTTTCAAACACCACACAGTACCTTTATGGTGTCTCTTTTTACATGAGAGGGAATTCTTATGAGTGTGCCGCAAACAAAAGCTGAACTGCTTTTAGCTATTGATAAAAATTTTAGTAAATTAATTAGTTACCTCAACACAATCCCACCAGAAATTACTTCAGATAAATCAATGGACGGACACGCCAAAGGAACGGAGATGAGTGTTCGTGATCTCGTTTCGTATCTGCTTGGATGGAATGCTCTTGTTGTAAAGTGGATCGCTTCTGATGCTAAAGGTCTGCCTGTCGATTTTCCGGAAACTGGCTATAAATGGAATCAGCTTGGCCTTCTTGCTCAAAAATTTTACTCAGATTACAGTGAGTTAAGTTATGAGTTGTTAGTAGCTGAACTTCAGACTGTAAAAAATGAGATTGTGAACCTTATTAATGATCGTACCGATGATATTTTGTATGGAAGACCATGGTACACAAAATGGACGATGGGGAGAATGATCTCATTTAACACATCTTCGCCTTACGCCAACGCTAATGGAAGATTAAGAAAGTGGGCAAAAAATAATAATATCAGTTTAAAGTAAGCTTCAGAATGAAATTATATGGACGAAAAATCCCTCTATGCCCATATCCTTAACCTGACTGCACCATGGCAGGTTAAATCCCTTACCCTCGATGAAAATGCAGGTTCCGTTACTGTTACAGTCGGAATTGCTGAAAATACTCAGTTAACCTGTCCGACCTGCAGGAAATCCTGTTCTGTTCACGATCACCGACATCGTAAATGGCGCCACCTTGATACCTGCCAGTTCATGACATTAGTAGAAGCCGATGTTCCCCGCGTTATGTGCCCGGAGCATGGCTGCCAGACTCTGCCTGTACCGTGGGCAGGTTCCGGCAGTCGGTACACTCTGCTGTTCGAATCGTTCGTGCTCTCATGGCTTAAAATCAGCACCGTTGATGCGGTCAGAAAACAACTTAAACTTAGCTGGAATGCCGTTGACGGCATCATGACCCGCGCGGTTAAGCGAGGCCTGTCGCGGATTAAAAAGCCTTTATCAGTGCGTCATATGAATGTAGACGAAGTCGCCTTTAAAAAAGGGCATAGGTATATAACCGTGGTATCTGATCGCGACGGGCGGGCACTGGCATTAACCGATGATCGTGGCACAGAGAGTCTTGCCAGCTATCTCCGTTCGCTTACTGACAGTCAGTTGTTGGCCATCAAAACACTGTCGATGGACATGAATGCGGGCTATATAAGAGCAGCGCGTATCCATTTACCCAATGCGGTCGAGAAAATCGCCTTCGATCGCTTCCATGTGGCGAAGCAACTGGGCGAAGTGGTTGATAAAACCCGCCAGAATGAACATCCGCACCTCCCTGTTGAAAGTCGTCGTCAGGCCAAAGGTACCCGCTTCCTGTGGCAGTACAGCGACAAATGGATGACTGAGTCCCGGCAGGAAAAGCTGATGTGGTTGCGGGAACAGATGCAACAGACAAGCCAGTGCTGGACACTGAAAGAGCTGGCAAAAAATATCTGGGATCGCCCCTGGAGCACAGAACGCAGGAATGACTGGTTGCAGTGGATATCGCTGGCGTCTGAATGTGATGTGCCGATGATGAAAAACGCAGCGAAAACCATTAAAAAACGGTTATACGGAATACTGAATGCAATGCGTCATCGCGTCTCGAATGGAAATGCGGAGGCGCTGAACAGCAAGATCAGACTGCTGAGGATAAAGGCCAGGGGATACCGAAACCGGGAACGCTTTAAACTGGGAGTTATGTTCCACTATGGGAAACTGAATATGGCGTACTGAGTCTTCCCACCATGATCGGGGAAGACCCTATATACACTTTGCCTTAAGATCAATATCCGAAATCCTCAATCGACAAATTTCACTCGCCCGGAAACCATGAATAAAACAAAGCAAAGTCAGACAATAATTACGTGCTGCATGAGGCCCGGTATTTGCTGCTTTAAGGAGTGATTCGATTTCACTATGGGTCAGGAAGTTCCTTTTTTTGTTATCAGCCTTATTCTTCATCGTTTTCCCTTATAATTACAGACGCGCACTAGCTGTGCTGGGTTAGCAATAATCCAACATTTTAATCCTGATTATGTTTATAAAAGCGAACGTTTGCTTAATAACTAACGTAAGTGGACCAGTTCTTCTGAGTGAACTTAAATGGAGTAGCGATAGTTACTTATAATAACTTTGCCATACAAACGCCATGCTCTTGCATGCTATGTACCTTTATATATTTATCAATCTGATACGAATCGAATAATAACCCTCATCATTAATGCAACTAATCTTATCTATATATCATGTGATATGTTCTGTAACAAGTAAAATCAACATAAAAAATTCAGCAAAATTTAATATTTGTTCAACTATCCGTCTCACATATGACATTATTAGTCAACTGCATTTGCCACAAAATGGCTATTTCATGGAACGCAGTAATTTCTTAGTGGCTATTATCATGCTAATGCTTAGGTCCCTAGCGATTATTCCTGCCTGGTTCGTCAGCTTACGCCATGAGATTGTTACATTCCTTTTTCAGACTGTGTATTTCCTGGAGATATGGGGGAACGCAGGAGACGCTTTTTCATCTACATTCGTTGGTAAATATGGCTTTGGTCACTGCGACTTAAACCTTCCTCAATCACAGCTATTCGCCGGGCGATACGGCAAACAACCTATCTGAAACATCATCCTGAAAACACCAACATCTACAAGCCTTTCCAGATCGACTTCAGGGGTGACCACTTACAAGCCAAAAACCAGGAAACATATTTCATGATGAGAATTATGATCAGCCTGATGGCGGGTAAACACTTATTTTCACCACGCTCACTGAGTTAGCTTGCAAAGCTTCCCTTGTTTAGACCCTAAATAAATCATTTATAAAACAAATAGTTAAAATAATGCCTTTAGTTTTTGAAGACCACCTCAAGTGTTCGTCTGGCTTCACATGGCATCTTCCTCTTAGAAAAAGATCGACATATTTTGTGACACGAATTGCAAATCTCGTTTTGTTGTATGGATTGCGTGATTTTTGATCTGGTATAACAGGTATAAAGGTGCACCGCGACAGTCAATGAGACAGGGCATCTCGCAATCTATGGCAAACATCACTTCAGTTCTTTCTCATCGGGTGATGAAAACGCACTTCAGTCTGAAAGGAATATGAAAATGAGATTAACAGACACTCTATTTTATGACTCTGGGTAAAATGGATTGAGTAAGTGATATAGCTTACGAACATTCAAATCAATTAAACATCAGAAGAGATTTTATACTCAGGTATTTAATCTGGATCTCTGTTTATTTAAATAATGTGAAAAGAGATTTTTCACAGGAGACCTTATACAAAAAATATAAAAATACAGCTACTCGTTGCCAAAGACACTATAAGCCTGGCAAAAAATATTACACAACATAAATGCTAATTGTTTATGCGGGCTTTGTATTGCTTTCTGTATCCTACAAATGAGTGAAATATATGAAAAAGGCTAAAATACTTTCTGGCGTATTATTACTGTGCTTTTCGTCACCACTAATTTCTCAGGCTGCGACACTGGACGTACGTGGTGGATATCGTAGTGGAAGCCACGCCTATGAGACTCGACTCAAAGTCAGTGAGGGATGGCAAAATGGATGGTGGGCAAGTATGGAAAGTAATACCTGGAATACCATTCATGATAATAAAAAGGAAAATGCCGCACTCAATGATGTTCAGGTTGAAGTTAATTACGCGATTAAACTTGATGATCAATGGACGGTGCGCCCGGGAATGTTAACGCATTTTAGCAGCAACGGCACACGCTACGGACCCTACGTAAAACTGTCCTGGGACGCGACAAAAGATCTTAATTTTGGCATTCGCTATCGTTACGACTGGAAAGCTTACCGACAACAAGACTTATCCGGTGATATGTCTCGTGATAACGTTCATCGTTGGGATGGATATGTCACTTACCATATTAATAGTGATTTCACCTTCGCATGGCAAACGACGCTATACAGCAAACAGAACGATTATCGCTATGCAAACCATAAGAAATGGGCGACGGAAAATGCATTTGTTCTACAATACCATATGACGCCCGATATTACGCCATACATAGAATATGACTACCTTGACCGTCAGGGTGTTTACAACGGCAGAGATAATTTATCGGAAAACAGTTATCGCATTGGTGTGTCATTTAAACTGTAGTAGACAGGAGACAGTCACAATGAATAAAACAATAACGGCGCTTACTATCATAATGGCTTCATTTGCCACAAACGCGTCTGTATTACCGGAAACTCCTGTGCCATTTAAAAGTGGTACCGGAGCAATTGATAACGACACTGTCTACATTGGGTTAGGTAGCGCAGGTACGGCATGGTACAAGCTGGATACACAGGCCAAAGATAAAAAATGGACGGCGTTAGCTGCATTCCCTGGCGGACCGAGAGATCAAGCAACCTCTGCATTTATTGATGGCAATCTGTATGTGTTTGGCGGCATTGGCAAAAACAGCGAGGGCTTGACTCAGGTATTTAATGACGTACACAAATACAACCCCAAAACCAATAGCTGGGTTAAATTGATGTCGCACGCGCCGATGGGCATGGCGGGCCATGTGACTTTTGTACACAACGGCAAGGCTTATGTTACTGGCGGTGTTAACCAGAATATCTTCAATGGCTATTTTGAAGATCTCAACCAGGCTGGAAAAGATTCAACCACTATAGATAAAATCAACGCCCACTATTTTGACAAAAAAGCAGAAGATTATTTCTTCAATAAGTTTCTGTTATCTTTTGATCCCTCTACACAGCAATGGAGTTACGCTGGCGAATCTCCCTGGTACGGAACGGCTGGTGCGGCGGTTGTGAATAAAGGTGATAAAACCTGGCTTATTAATGGCGAAGCCAAACCAGGATTGCGAACGGATGCCGTATTTGAACTTGATTTCACCGGTAATAATTTAAAATGGAATAAGCTTGCTCCCGTCGCATCACCAGATGGCGTCGCTGGCGGTTTTGCAGGCATGAGCAATGACTCACTTATATTTGCCGGAGGGGCCGGATTCAAAGGTTCACGAGAAAATTACCAGAACGGTAAGAACTATGCGCATGAAGGCCTGAAAAAATCATATAGCGCTGATATTCATCTTTGGCATAACGGGAAATGGGATAAATCGGGCGAATTATCGCAAGGTCGGGCCTACGGAGTATCATTGCCCTGGAATAATAGTTTATTAATTATTGGCGGTGAAACTGCAGGCGGCAAAGCGGTGACGGATTCAGTTTTGATTTCTGTGAAGGATAATAAAGTCACAGTACAAAACTAACGCTTCAGGGCCCCGGTAAAGGGGCCCTGCTATCAATTTGTCATTTGTATTACGCGAAAATTATATGAACGCAATAATATCGCCCGATTATTACTATGTTCTTACCGTTGCTGGTCAGTCTAATGCCATGGCGTATGGCGAAGGACTACCATTACCGGACAAGGAAGATGCGCCTCATCCCAGAATTAAACAATTAGCGAGATTTGCGCATACACATCCCGGAGGCCCGTCATGTCACTTTAACGACATTATTCCACTGACTCACTGCCCACACGATGTTCAGGATATGCAGGGTTATCACCATCCTCTGGCAACGAATCATCAAACACAGTACGGCACCGTTGGCCAGGCACTGCATATAGCACGGAAATTACTGCCCTTTATTCCTGATAATGCAGGGGTTCTCATCGTTCCGTGTTGCCGTGGCGGATCAGCTTTTACCGCGGGCAGCGAAGGGACATATTCAGAACCGCACGGAGCCAGCCATGATGCTTGTCGTTGGGGATCGGATACTCCGCTATACCAGGATTTAGTCAGCAGAACGCGAGCCGCACTGGCAAAAAATCCGCAGAACAAATTCCTCGGCGTATGCTGGATGCAAGGCGAATTTGACTTAATGACCAGTGACTACGCGTCACACCCTCAACACTTTAATCATATGGTTGACGCCTTTCGTAGGGCTCTAAAACAATACCATTCTCAGCTTAATAAAATTACTGACGCGCCGTGGTTTTGCGGCGATACCACCTGGTACTGGAAAGAAAATTTCCCTCATGCGTATGAAGCTATTTATGGCAATTATCAAAATAATGTTTTAGCCAATATTATTTTCGTCGACTTCCAGCAACAAGGTGAAAGAGGACTGACGAACGTGCCTGATGAAGACCCGGACGATTTAAGCACGGGATATTACGGTTCAGCGTACCGGTCACCGGAGAACTGGACGACGGCACTGCGAAGCAGTCATTTCAGCGCGGCAGCCCGTCGAGGGATTATTTCTAACAGGTTTGTAGAAGCAATTTTGCAGTTTTGGCGCGAAAGGTGAGCGTTCATTAATTTGATTTATTCGCATCCATCAGCGCTTTTAACTGCTCCGGCGTAAACGGTGGTTTGCGTCGGTGCAACATCGCATGGCAATTAGGGCACACAGGAAGTAAAAAAACATATGAGATCAAGGTAATATATCTTCGCTTGCAGGCTTGAACAGCAGAAAATTTGCGAGCATGATCGCAATTATTTCACTGCCAGGGATATCAATGGCTTCCAGTAAATCGCTACAGCAGGCAATTGCCAACATAAAAATCTGGCACAAGGGTGAACAGCGCGCGCCGCATAAACCATTGTTATTGCTATACGTATTAGCGGGATACCTGAATGGACATCCACGCCTTTTCGATTATGGCTCGGAAATCTACGAACCTCTGCACAGTTTACTGGAACGTTTTGGTCCACAGCGTTCACAGTACCGACCTGATATGCCGTTCTGGCGATTACAAGGCGACGGATTCTGGCAATTACGCAATGCCGAGCTTTGCTCAACAGCAGGTAGCAGCCGACAACCGCCAGTGAAGGAACTGACCGAACACCGCGTTGCAGGCGGTTTCGATGAACAGCACTACGCCCTGGTAACCGGCAATAAAAAACTCATCAATACCCTGGCGCAACAGATACTCGAAGCGCATTTTACCGAGAGTATTCAGGAGGAAATTGCTGACGAATTGGGTTTTGACCTCCAGCAAATCCGTAAACAGCGCGACCCGTTATTTCGCAAAAATGTATTACGCGCTTATAACTACCAGTGCGCGATATGTGGCTTTAATATGCGCCACGACGACACCACCGTCGCGCTGGAAGCGGCGCATATAAAATGGAAACAGCAAGGAGGTCCTTGTGAAATTCCCAATGGCCTGGCGCTTTGCGCAATTCACCATAAAGCCTTTGATAAAGGATCGATTGGCCTGGATGAAAATATGCGGGTACTGGTCTCGGATGCGGTAAACGGCGGAGGGATCGTTGAGAGATTATTCTGGGATTTTGACGGGAAAACTATTGCCTTGCCGCAGGTACGTAAAAATTACCCTTATGAGGGATTTGTGGAGTGGCATCGGAAAGAGGTTTTTAGGGGGTGAGGTTGATAACTATCGCAGTATGTTCAATATTGCTGACATAATCAGTGCAGGATCTTGCCGCTAGTTTACAACTCGCCTTCGATAGCGACGCAAAACGAGTTCTGTTGCCGATATCCTCGGCTATGGATATTCCAACAGTTCCGGCAGAGTTGTTTACCAAGTTTCAGGTAAGTTTTTACTCAGAACCGGTTGATGCGGTTTATAAGGCGCTGGATGTGAATTAACACATTCCTCAGCTTATTTACAAAAGGATTATTCCCATTTGATATAATATCAGTGCCAATTTACTTTTTTCAATGGAATATATCTCGGCTAAATAACAATAAAACTTATCGCTAATGGATTAAATAAACAATTTTCTAATTTATTTCACCACCTTTGATATAGAAATTGATGGTGTTGTCGCTGCTATTGCTTATGGTGATGATAAAATCCACGTTTCTGGATCGGCGCGTAGAAAATCATCACTACCTTGATATTTTGATGCGATATGATCATACCGTTCCGTAGTACCAATTTCAACTTCAGGCCAAACCCCAACATTAAAAAAATTAGAGTTATTCACTGATTATATTATCAATAATATAATCAGTGAATAACATGGACTATATAATAAATTGCTCTAATCATTTCCCTTACGAATATATGGACCAAAAGCCCAAGAATCATAATAAGGGTGATGGACTAATTTTTCATTAAATCGAACACTATAAGTTAATTTTTTTATATTTTTACGTACAGCATTAATACTGGGCAAAGAGGAAAGATAATCTATAAACTTATCGATAGTGATTTCCCCTTCGCAACACTCAAACCCATCAATGATATTTTTCGCCATTTTTCCATTTTCATTTGTTTGATATATCACTCCAGGTATTCGTTGAAAAAAACTAGATAATGCATATTTATCCGCTACATATGTATCATCCACATGATATTTCCCACCGAGCATAGTTGTAGTAACAATAAGCTTATACACACCTTTGGGTTGCCATGTTGATGGTAGTTCGAATTCTTTAATGATCACATCAAGATGATTAAGATAATGTTCAGAAATTCGATTTATTTGTTGAAAATAAGAACGCATAAATTTATTATTATGATCATGTATTAATGAGCTATCTCCAACGATGTTACACACTTGCTGATAGTACTTACCATAATATATTGGTTGACCATTTGATTTTAGTTCTGTAAAAATCAAACAATCATCCACGAGAATCACGCAATCACACTCATAACTCGCATCAGCATCAATTGGACAACCCTTAATCCCCGCATCACGAACTCGTTTTATAAATTGTTGCTCATGAAATCGCCCTTTACTTGCTTGAGAAATTTTTTTGGAACCAAATAATGACATTAGAGAGCGAGTCACTGAGCTATTTGCTATTAATGCAGGCATTAAGCATAAACCGTCCATACAGGGAATAAATGGGCAATCATTAAGATCATGTGATTTTGAATTGAAGGTAAAATAATCTATCAGTTTTTTTGCTGCATCTGCTGCAATCCCCTTACGTTGAAAGAATGATAACCAACTCTCACGGCTTTTTATGATCAGCCAGCGATCCAACTGTAGGGGTATAGGTTTTGTCGATGAAAATCTTTTGCTCATTTCTTCTTTAGATAACTCGACTAAACATTGATAAGCGTGCACCCAATTAAATAATGATATATTCCCATATTCTTCATGAAGGTCATCAGGAGACATATTTTCCAACTCGCTTAGATGAAATGAGCTAAAAACGCCATCAGAATTTAAGTAAGATGGCATATGATCCTTTACCCAACTATTTAGATGAAAATGTTTGTTACTAAATTCATGAACTTCGCTATATAGATGTGACGCTCTCATCATTAGTCTATTTCTTGCAATCTCATAATCTCGGTATAAACAAAAACTATCAACCTCAAGAGAGTAAATGTTATTATCCAATTTTGTAAATACTGCACTACTTAGTCTGAAAAAGTCTCTTACTCTGCTTAATGAGTCAAAAACATTCCACTCATTAAGGTACCCTCCCATTGAAAGCAAGGTTTGTTTATTCACACAAGAAGTTAGTTTCAATGGCCCATGAGTCCGTAAATAAGAAAATATTCTTCCGGTGTAATTGGCTACCTCATCAAATGCCCTATCGATAACTCGAAAATATTCGATATCAGGTTCAGCATGAATATTAATATTTTCAGAAACGATAAATAATGGAAAAATCCTCTTCATTTTTTTAGGATCATTGACCACAACCAAGGATGATAATGATGATAAAAACATCTCACAAAACATGATGAGATTAAGTATTAATGCATGTGATTTTTTTGTATTTTTACGCCAAATACCAGCACATTTTGTAGCCGCAAAGAAAGAATTATTTATATCATGCATAATTTTACATTGACTCTCGAACTCAGAGATTAGTTCAATGTTATCAGGAAATGAGTTTACTAGCTCATTAATACATTTTTTGAATGTATTGTTATACTCAACTTCAGTCTGAACTGAAAATCTATTATAATAGATGGAAGATATTCTCAGCACATCCAAGGCGATATCTATACTAATATCATCTCTTTTTATGTACTCACAAAAAAAAGAACAAAACTGTTTCGGGTCGTTAGCAAGATTACTAATTCTAGTGGTATCATAAACTTTTTCCATTTTTCCATACATCCTATTGTCTAAATTACTATAAAACTAGCCACTTAACTAATAATTATAAATTTCATCTTTTACACCTTGCATTTTTATAACCAATGAAATCTACAACAATCAACTGATGGATAATCCGATATTGGTCGCATTTAATGGCATGGTAGCAAAGTTTTCATCACATACCTCCTTTGCACCAGAATAAACGCCAGAGACCTGAAATTGCGAGTACACTACAGAAATTGTACTGCCGGTCCCATCAGCATAAAACCATAGTTACACAGGTAATCATCATTATTCACCAAGATAATAAATATTATTCGGTAGAATAGCGTTCTCAGGTGGTCAGTAAAATTGTCTTCAACAAGATGTCTGCGCATCTCGTCTGCTAGCCCTACATAACTGCTCTCGACCGAAACTATTTATTGAATGTTCACCAAGGTGGGCGTGGAGACAAAATGACGTCTTTTGATATTAGCTACCTGAGCCACATGGTCAAAACGTTCAAGTAGCATAGCGAAACCACCCTGCCCACGTAATGTGGACGATGCAGCTTCCAGCCAGAGCAAACTTGGGACCATCGACTACAAAATGAAGAATACTGAACTGCTTTTCTGGCAGGCCTATATACTGCACGGATATGGGTGATTTCAGACACAAAAAAAGCCGCTCTTGAGCGACTCGATTTGCATACGGTGTGGTGCGAAGGCCGCACCGCGATTTTCGACGTAATCAACTGAAATAATTGAAATTTAAAAATAAGAGAACCGACGCATATACTCACATGTATACTCAACGCAATTCTCTGAGATCTTAGCTAGCTCAAAAATTACTCTTCATCATCTTCCACAGGTTCTAACGCGTCAAGCGCGACTCGCACCATAGCGATAGAACCAATACGAATGAAAGCATCTTCTCCATCTTTGTCGGTTATCATAAAACGATCCGTGGTTTCAGGCTCGCAATCCAGCGCGTCAAAAAATGCATTCAACTGGCCGATATCATCCGTCTCTTCGTTTTGCGGCGCATCTGGCTCAACACTCAGTGGAATCACTGGTCCGCCGTTTACCAGCGTGATATGGACATTAAAATAATCGTCTTCGTAGGCATCATCCTCTTCGTCAACGATTGGCCGCAGACCATCAGAAAGGAACTGATGAAATACCACTTCACGCATATTTAACGCATAACGATACTCGGAAGAATCAAAAACGAAGAAGCGTTCTATGTTTGGGGTGTTTTTTTCCTGAAAATAATAATAAAACCTCCGCTTATCCGCTGCTGAAATGGGCAACAGCAAATAGTCCCGCTGCCCCTGTAGCCATAGTTTTACGGTCCAGAGACCGCTATCCATTTCAATGCCGCTTGTGGCTATAGCCTCAAGATCTTCATCAGTTTTACGACGCTTTTTGCGGAAGTCGTTTATCAACCGATCGCTTTCCGGGAACACTACGTTTAGAGGCTTATCCAGAGCATTACATATTGCCTGTGCGAGACCCAGCTTTGCGGCAACTTTCCCGGTTTCGATACGCTGAATTTGCTGCTGGCTGGTGCCGACCATAAACGCCAACTCGCGCTGAGTGATAGATAGCTGGGTACGGAGCTGTTTGATGTTGTTCTGTAACATGGCATCCTCCTTCAGAAGGAGTGGAAAGTGCCATTAAAACACAAAATTGAGTATAAACACATAACCGTGTTTATACTCACTAATTACCACCCTTGAACGAAAAGAAAATCTCTTCATCGTTCTTCTCTGGTATGCCAGAGATCCACGATATAAATGTCATTGTCACGAAGTTCGTAGTGGACCTCATAATCATCAAATAACACTTTTCGGACTTCCCGAGGTTCATACCGAGTCTGCTGTACACCAATTGCCGGATGTGCTGTAAGACCAGCACAACCAGTAATCAGGCGATCCAAAACGTCATCGGCGTGCTGGCGGCTATACTGAAGGGCGAAACGGTAGATACGCTCAAGGTCATCCTGAGCTTTAAGCGTCCAGTAAATTTCCATTTATCAGGATTTCTTTAAGCGATTAGCAAAATCCACCATGTCCGAGTGGCTCATCACACGACCTGCATCCACATCCGCAAGACCGGCCTGGATGCTCTGGTGACGCCGTTCTCTTTCGGCCAGCATACTGGTCAACGCTTCCTTAATAATCCAGCTTTTAGAACGATCTAACTCAATTGCCAGATTCTCAACAGCAGCGGCCAATTCAATAGGTATCTGTGCGCTGATGGTTTGTTTAGTAAGCGAACCCATAGGGATTACCTCGTTTAATAACATTTAATAACTCCTATTAATATTAGCATAGAGGTGCCTATAAAAACATCACATCTCATTTCGCAGGCAACATCCCGGGAAAGTGCTTCGCCACGATATCATTCATCTTATCCACCAGATCCAGTCGCTTGAATGTGATATGCCCACTGCCCTTCTGAAAGTAGCGAATAGTGAACAACTCATCTTCGAAAATCTGCTGATGCGGATTATCGCGCACAAAATCCATAAACCGGATGGAGATATCATGCCGGTTATCGGGGATAGGTTTGCCATCCAGCAAATAGAGCATACGCTCCAGATCGGCAAGCTGATCTCGCCGCCAGCCCCAGTTCAGGCTGTAGCCCCATCTGTCATGCTTCACCAGATTGTTAACGATAATCTTCTTACCGAAATAACAGGGATTATTGGTTTTGTAGTCCCAGCTTAACCCTTTAAATACATTGATAATCCCACGTTCGAAAACATCCCGTTTATTGTGGTGGAGTTGTTCAAAGGTACTCAGGATGTTGGCTTCGCTAATAGCCGGGAGATCGCCCTCCTCCAAGTTCTTTGCCCACTGACTGCGGGCTTCGGCATCCATCAGGGTCAACATCCCGGACTTCAGCATGAGATCGCGCCAGATACTGCGGTCGATATTTCGGGTGATCACCGGCATCGCTTTGTCTGTTGACTGCATTAGCCAGCAGTCAAAGGCATATCCATTTCGCATTGCCCAGGTTCCAGCCACATCACCGCCAATACTGGATGTCAGGCTGGAGATATCATCAAGTTTTTGGATTAACGTCGCTATCTGGTTCAGTGCACTATCACGACCCGTCACGATACGCTCAATACTGGTCGAGCAAATTAGTTCGTTATGATCGGTTAAGACTTCAGCTTCTGTTTGCATAATCTTTTGTCCATATAAAAGCAAATGCGCCTGCCATGAACAGCAGGCGCATTATGCAGGGAGTTATGAGGGAAGTAATTTTGGCGATGTAAATCGGGAAGGAGACTCGCAGATTCACCGTGCCGTGGTGTTATGGCGTGTTATGGCAGCGGCGCAGCAGACCTGTAGCCTGCCGCGCCCGTAAAATATCGACCGCACGAAGATAAGGCGTCTGTTCCTGCCAGCTAAATCCTTTCCTGTCGATACGGATCAATTCGTACTTCTCCACCAGAAAATTGACGGCATCGACCAGAGTGATCCCGGCGTCTATGTGTTCCTGAATCACCTTTTCATTGTTGAATGGTGTGTCATTAAGATTCAGCCCGTAGTGCTGCTCCAGCAGCCGGGCCAGTAATATTTGCCAGACCACGACGGGCGACAGATATGACGTCGTCGCCCGCAGCGTCGTTGCAGGAATAATTTTCATAACGATGTTCCGTATTAAGGAGGTTAAAACTCAGCGTTGAGTGGGATAAATAGCGATATAGACGTAACCACTGGAACCCAGCGTATCGGCTTCGCAGGTTAGTCCTTTGGCGTATAGCGTGACGGTACGTTGTTGGCAGGGGGTGAGTTCACCGTCAGCCAGTTTCAGCTCCAGTTGTTTCATCAGCACCGGAAAAGCCTGGTCGATATGCAGCAGATCCGGGGAGCTGAATTTCCCGGTGATTGCGGCCCGATCAGCCAGGTAATGCAGGTTATGTCTTTCCTGTACCAGTCGTGCAGTGAAGCGTGGTGTAACGGTACAGGGAAGCCCCCATTCTTGTTGCATGACCTTGTCCTTTTGCAGCATTACAGCCAGCCCCGTTCGGCAAAAGAGAGGACATCCCCCGCCCCAATAATGAAATGATCCAGCACCCTCACTTTCACCAAATCCAGTGTCTTAACAATATTCGTTGTAATAAGTCTGTCGGCCCGACTGGGTTCCGTCACGCCGGAGGGATGGTTATGCGCAAGGATCACTGCTGCGGCATTGTGCCGTAGCGCAGATTTCACAATCTCACGGGGATGTACTTCTGTGCTGTTAATCGTGCCGAGAAATAGCGTTTCGTGTTCCAGCAGTCGGTTCTGGTTATCGAGGTAGAGCACAACAAACATTTCCCGCTCCTGTCGTGCCAGATGCAGTTGCAGCCAGGTTTTTGTGGCGTCAGAGGAAAGAAAAGATTCGCCAGGATTGCGTTGATATTTCTCCTGCAGACGCATCGCACGGCGGATAACACGTTGTTCACTCACCGAAAACACCGGTGTTAGCATCAGTTCAGACATCGTATTTCCTTTACTATTAATAGCGTTGTTTATGAGGCCAGCTGCAACATGTTTTCAGCCATCACCCACAGGGCGCGGTTGAGTTTGATATCACCGTCGATGCCTTTAATGGCGCGGGTGTGCGTGCGACCACCTTTTGCCGTCCGCCCGTTTAAACCACCTTTGATCAAGTTCTCCTGAATACGCTGGTAGGTCGTCCACAGATCGCCGGATTCATCCTGCCAGCGGCGGGGAGCCAGCAACTGGGATTCCGTCACCGGCTGGTGCTCTTCGCCAAAGCGGTAAGTCAGCGCCGCCTTTGCCAGCACCTGTTGCGCAGGGGGTGGCAGCATCAGCGACTGCATGGCATCGCGTTTCTCTTCAACCTGGTCAAAAACACTGAGGACTTCATAAGCGCCTTCAATCACTTTCTCCACCACATTGCCTTTATGCGGTACCCGTACTTCACCAAACGACTCGCCGCAGACCAGCCCGTTACAACAAACATAACGGAACAGCCCTGGCAGCATCTGATAAGAACTGGAACCGTCATGGCTGTTGAGCAGAATAATTTCCGGCACCTGGTTGCGATCGATCTGGTCTTCCCGGCGCAGACGCAGCATGTGTTTTGTATGCTCACGTTTACCCACATCACGAACGCGGGTCTGGCAGGCAAAGAAAGGATGAAATCCTTCACGCTGGAGGTTATCGAGCAGGGTAATGGTGGGAATATAGGTATAGCGTTCGCTGCGTGATTCGTGCTTATTTTCCCCGAATACGCTGGGGACATACTGCATCAGTTCGTCATGCGTTAATGGGCGATCGCGACGGATTTGATTTACGTGACCAAAGCGGCTGGCTAATTTCATGGTAAATTCCTTAATAAAGAATATAAAAAACAGGCCGCATCTTCTGAAAAATTGCGGCTAATTTAATGCGTGATTAAAACGGGTGGCAGTATGGGCGGGATTAAATAATAGGTGCGTGCAGATATTAAATTACATCCCGGCAGTGCATATATGATCGTGATATAGTGCTGAAATAATACATATCTGAATTCTCCCGGTGATTATCACCGGGAGAATTTAAGTTTGAAATGACACCTCAACCACGGGATAATCTTGTTTCTATTCCCTGAACCCTTTCGTCTATTAGCCTTTCAATAACAGATATTTTATCTGACTTGTAAAATTTAACCAGAAAATCCAGACGTTCTTTATGCGTATCACTGATAGACTCCCGTTCCCGTTTTTCAGAAAGTTTACGTCTGAAGTTTTTTTGGTAAAACGCTTTATTTATTTTCTTTACCGCTTTCTGCTGGAGGTCATCATCCGCTGACCATAAATCCAGCATGGCATAAATGGCGTGATAGGTTTCTATACTATTCAGTGGTTCCGGGATCTGAACGGGGTCCAACTGGCTTCCTGTATTACTACCGTGCTCTTTCTGGAATTTATTAATGTAATTATAAGCCCATATACAGACTTCGTCATTATCCTCATTAAGCCAGCGTAATTTTATTCTCTGATGTTCATTTGCCCTCCAGAATACAAGCCTCTCATATAGCCACTGTCTCATCAACGGTGCCTGATTAGTCTCAATATTAATATAGTCCAGTAATGCAACGATGATTGAGTATCTTTCGCTATGACTTGCAGGAGAATCTGTTATTCCGGATTTCTGATACCAGTTAGTGTTTAAATTTGTGCCCAGCTTTTCGTTAATTGACTCCATACAGCGGTAATCAAGACACATCACGCCCCATAGCCAGAACGTCGCTCTTTCATTTTCTTTTAACCAACTAAAATATTTCTCCGGCAGAAGCGTCGTATTAATCGCCAGCTCCAGTGAGCGAATAAAATTGCCCCGCTGAATGGGATCGGGATACCCGGCCTCGAGTGCTGTATTAATAATTCTCTCCGAAAGGGATGTATCTGGATTGTTCCCGTCAAACGCAAATTGATTTGCTCCATGAATGTTTTTCCTGATGTACCAGAAGAGGAACCTGCTGGTTCGGATGTCCTTCACTGCTATTGATGAGCGCACATTAACGGCCATTGTTCTACCTCGTCATCCTTGTTAAATCAGCAAAAAGCAATAGCGTAATTATGACGTGTTTTCGAAGTAAAACCGTAGCAATAAATCAATAAAAGTGGAAAATACGTAGTAATATCGTGTTATTCCATAGTAATAGAGTACCATTAACGTAGTTTTTTATTTATCACCATACTCACAGCTTCCGCCCGTAGAAAACGGCTGGATAGTCTTCAATTTTTCCACGTATAGCCCTGGTGGCTTTACGGGTGAAACCTCCCAGGATAACGAGTTGACATCTGGAAGATGTCATTCATGACCGCAATCCATAGATTATATCAATGTATTAATTATAACTTAAGAGTAAAACTCTTTGTCCTCAAGAACAGATAATTAACTACGAACACCAGTAAATACCGGGCTTCTACTCTTTTTATCACCCTTTCTTTATGAATCAACATTGCCGGTATTAATATTATGTTTATCACTCATTCATTAGATTCAGCATATAGAGGGATGACACCAGAGACAGGGAAAAGTAATCCAGATCGGCATAGCTCAGTGAAAAGTTACTACAGCACTTATGGATATGTAACCAACCACAAGGAACTGAAGCATGAAACTGAATGAACGATATGGCAAGCCTAATGCACACTATATGAAACGTCTGGAAGAGATTACTCGCTATGCGATGGATGATTACGCCAGAATACTGGCTTTCAGAGTGGATTTATTACTGCCAGTGGATAATAGCCATAAAGGGTATGACTCAGCGGTTATTACCCGTTTTATAGCCTCACTGAAAGCACAGATAGCCGCATATTTACAACGGCGCAGGAGAGACGGTAAACGTGTTTATCCCTGTAAGCTGCGATATGCATGGGTAAGAGAATTTGGTGAACTGAATGGCAACAAGCATTATCACATGCTGTTGCTGGTTAATCGGGAAGTATTCAGAAACACTATGCTGAACACGGAGAATTCAGCGCAACCTCGCGGATTGCTGGTGGGAATGGTGGCGCGGGCATGGGCTGTGGCGCTTAGGCGTACCGGAGATATGGCAAATAAAGTCCCCTTTCATTTACCGGGCGTCTCTTATGAACTTGATCGCAGAAATGGCACAAATACGGACTTTTTCCACAGCTACATATATCACATCAGTTATCTGGCGAAGGAGTGCACCAAAAACCACGATGACGGTGAACGTAACTTTGGTTGTAGTCAGGGATAAGTAATTTATTACCGGAGAAGTGATTGTAATGGCGGAGCATGCAACATCATCTTAAATCAATGGGTTAGTGTTGCTGCTCCTGTCTTTTATCAACGTAAAGACAGAAGGACAATCGTCATGAACAATCAACTGAATACCGATACTGACCTGATGAATGACAAACTGGTGACGATGGCATTTATTACCACGTTTACTGGCCTGACCAACAAATGGTTTTATAAACTGATTAGTGAAGGCAAGTTTCCAAAGCCTGTCAAACTGGGGCGTAGTTCCCGCTGGCGGGAAAGTGAAGTTAAACGCTGGTTGAAGGAACGTATTGCAGAATCCCGCGATTAATCCCCCTGATATCATCTCCACACGCTTTACCCGTTAAGTACAAACGCTATATCAGTAAACGCCTGACAGGGTCGTTGCTGTGCATCTATCGACGCGTAGCTTCATTATACCCGGATGAAATACGTTTCGTTTAACATTGTTGGGAAATAATTAACCGGGGAATATCCTGCTTATTTAGCAGGAATTCCCCGGATACAGCCACAGATAAAATTAGGAATTAAATGTCCAGCTACCCGTATCGGTCACAATGTCAGCTTCAATGATACGGTCACACTTCATATATTTGAACGTAGCCACATCACCGAATTTATATTTGGCTGGCAGGGTTCTGTTACCGGCGCTCTCCATTTTACAGTTCCCTCTGTTTACCCGAATGGATTTCAGCACCACGTTGTCATCAGTGATAGTGAGCTGAATAACACCATATTTGGTATTCCAGCCTTCATTGCTGACGGAGCTGCCGAACTGAACTTTAAATGGTGGTGTCGTAGGTTGCTGTGCCTGCTGTTGTTGAGAGAGAGCAGGTTTATTTGCCTGCTGGCTACCAACGCTATTAATGCCATTCTGAAGGAGGCTTCTGGAAACCTTAATGGTACCCGGCTTGCATGATACTGTGCTGGTTTCCTGCCCCATTGCATTCATGACAGTGTAATAAACATCACCTGTACCATCATATTCTGAGTAATTGACTGCAACCGCGCCTTCGATATCTTCATTTTCTCCACGTAATGTGAAAAAAGCGGTTCCTGCTTCCGGATTAGCCGCCAGAGTCTGTTTCGCTTCGCCGGAAGGAATATCCAGTTTAATAACAGAGCCGCTCTCTTCGGAGTCACCGCCAGGATTTTCAAAACTGATATAAACGGTATTGCTAACGTGGCTGAGTGTCATTTGCTCGCCGTTATCCAGCAGACATTGCAGGTCATAGGCCCCGACTGCATAAGCAGGGTGGAATGCAAATAAAGATACAAACAATGCAGGTATAATGATTAGTTTCATTAAGCACTTCCCTATCCAAAAAAATGGTCCCAGGCATTACCAGCCCACTCGATAAGTTTGTCTTTCCCCTTTCGGGTAAGCTCTTTGACAGGCTTTGGTAACGGAAAAGAATCAATAACGTCGTCGAGTATCCCGGAGATTACGCTGCCGAAGCCGTTTTTTGCTTCCGCCTTGACCTCTTCGGTTTTGAACTCATCCTTAAACTGCGAAGCTGTGCTACTTTTAGCCCGATCAGGCAAAGCCCGAATAATAGTCTCTACCAGACGAAGGATGTTGTAGCCCTCATCGGCGGAGACAGGTATCACCGGATAGTGCGTAAAGCCAAATCGTTCAGTAATGTAGGCTTCTTTCTTTTCGATATTGATGCGCTGTGCAGGAGATGGCTGATGCAGATGTGTATCCCACTCGCGAAATGGCTCAATTTTATCAACCTGGTTAAGGACGAATAAAACGCGCTCACCCCCACCAGCAGGGAGCAGAACATTGTTGTAGAAATGCTCATCCGCAGAAAAGGCCCGATCGTCTCCTTTTATTACCCACAGGATGAGATCCAGGGAGGGAAGCAAATTACGGTATAAATCTTCATACTCCTTATCCCGCCGGGCATTCTCACCGACACCAGGTATATCAATGATCTTTAGCGAATGTTTGCCGAAGCGCATACGCAATTCCTGAACTTCACGAGTACACGCCTCAACGTCGCTAACTGCACAAACCGCCCCTTTAAACAGCGCATTACATACGCTGCTTTTCCCCGCGCCTGTTTTTCCCATGACACCAATCACGGGTTCATAGTCGATGGCTTCACTGATTTTGTTCAACAGCGTTTCCCGCAGTGACTGAGGAAAAAGATCAAGAATATCCCTGATGTCGGGTATGTGCGGTGTGCTATCACCCTTTTGCTCGTTGCAACCATTACGTTCTGGAAATATATTGCCCCACATTCCCAAAATCCCGCCTTCCCTTCTGGTGACGCCACTGGCATCAGTAATCATCCGGCCTTCGCCCTTTACCGGGTCATCCATACGATGTCTCCTTTTTAATTTGAAATGAACGTTGTCTGTTACTCTCTGAAGGTCTGAATTACGTCACTTATGAAACGAAAGTGAGGGAGGGCTGAAATAAACTCTTCACTGGCAGTCAGAGCGTCAAGTTCAGGCTTTCTGCGAAAAGAGGTATCCAGAACGGTTACGGCGTTAACATCTTCCATCCGAAACACCTGTAAATTTCTGGTGCGGGTAGCAACAAGAAACCAGTTTTTGGACTGAAATATCAGACGGCGGGGAGCTACTGCTTCGTAGCTTTTACCGTTAACTAATAATGTAACGGCGCGGTAGTCGCGGATAGCTTCCGCCAGTTCCAGAAAACAGGCGGTTTGTGTAACTGGAGATGGCAGCCCTCCATGCCCTATAAGGCACGGCGAGCTTCCGGAGTTACTGGTAATCAGTCGAATTAACCTGCGGTTCTGAGCCGGAATGATTCCTGAAATTCCTGAATTACGTATAAACGCAAATGTGTTGGGTAAGTGCTCCCGGCCTGTTTGGCGGATAAGTCGGTAACTTCCGCTGTGATGCTCAAGATCCAGATGGATCAGGCGTTGCTGAAAATCCCGCTGTAGGGTGCGTTCTGAGACACCAAATTCATCAGCTAATACTTTAAGCTCCAGAGATTCACCAGCCAGTAAGCGGCTGATAATGACTGATAGCCTGACAGACAGGCGGTCATGATGATCATGCTGTGTTTTCATGGTGGGGACAGTCCTGTTCTCCCAAAATATCATGGTATTGATACGGGAGATTATGCCGTACAGGTACGACACGTTATGTCGTGCCAGAGGGGGGTGGATAGAAAAAATGGCGAAGATGCGAAGCGTTGATTAATTCATTGAAATAAAATGAATTAATAACAATTTTTGGTAAAAGCGCCATCAAAATACGACACGACCTGTCGTATTTTGTGTTAGCCGGGAAAAGATATCTGCTACTTACTAAAATGATTTAGTGCTGAAAATATTTATAAGCCAATAAATAGACAAGTATTACGGAGTAACGCCCAGGCTATGTTAACGAGCCCGCTGTTTTATTGGCTCAAAAAACATATCCCAGAGATGTTCAGCCATACCCTCGTTAGTGAGCAAGGTATCCCTTGAGTAGCCAGGGCTGAAGACGCCCATTGATGGGCGAAAACCAAGGTTCTGGCCGTTAGAGCAGCTATGTCGTTAAACACATCACCACCATATGCCATCCGGCTCACTTCGTCGGCCAAATTAGTGTGATATTCTTTCCAGAATTTCTGTTGTATCCACAACATAAGGCGATGATTGATGGAGCAGTCTCTCAATTTTGAAATGTTGCGCAGCCAGTGGCCGGAACTGGCTGAACTCGCGTGCATGGCGGAACGCTATGTTCACTCCGATCCGGAAAGCTGTCTGGTTAAGCTGCGCAACTACACCGAATTGATGGTGCGCTGGTTGTATCGTCAGGAGCGGTTGCCGGAAGGTATTAAGGCTAATCTTTACGATTTAATGAATGCTGATGTCTTTACCAGCATGATGCCGGAAGCCATCATCATGAAAATGGATGCACTGCGTATCCATGGCAACCGTGCCGCGCACGGCGGACGTATCAAAGCTAAAGATACCTACTGGCTGCTCAAAGAAGCGTATTTGTTAGGAATTTGGCTGTATGTTCGCTACGCCCACGGTAATGTTGATGACTGCCCCAAATTCACTCTCCCTCCATTAACACAATCTTCAGGTCGTGCAGATGAAAAACGTCTGGAAGATGCAATCAAGGCCCAAGATGAAAGCCGTGAGCGCGAACTGGCGCTACAACGCGCACTACAGCAAGAGCAGGAAAAGGCCGAACACCTCACCCAGCGCCTGAATGAAGCCAGAGCGCGTAACCAGCATGTTGCCGATATTCTCTCTATTGATGAAGCGGAAACCCGCCGTCGCCTGATTGACTCTCGCCTGCTTGCTGCTGACTGGAATGTAGGCGAAGAGCTTAATAATACCGATCAGGTTACGCAGGAACATCCCGTTAAAGAACAACCTACCGCGACCGGAGACGGTTATGCGGACTATGTCTTGTGGGATGAGGCACACAAACCGCTGGCGGTGGTGGAAGCAAAAAAAACCAGCGTCAATGCCGAGCAAGGACGAATTCAGGCCAGGCTGTATGCAGACTGGCTGGAAAAAGAATACGGCCAGCGTCCGGTCATCTTTTACACCAACGGCTACGATATCTGGCTGTGGGACGACCATAAAACTCATGGTTATCCCCCGCGTCGGGTGTTTGGCTTCTACAGCAAGGAAAGCCTGCAATATCTTATTCAGCAGCGTGAAACCCGTCTGCCGCTGAACAGTGTGCCGCACGTAAAAGACAACGAAGGTAAGGCCGTTGCCGGACGTTTGTACCAGCTTGAAACCATTGCCCGCGTTAGCGAACGGTTTACCAATAAATATCGTCAGTCATTAATCGTTCAGGCCACCGGCACCGGTAAAACCCGTGTAGCGATTGCACTGAGCAAACTGATGATTGATGCCCGTTGGGTAAAACGCGTTCTGTTCCTATGCGACCGTAAAGAACTGCGCAAACAGGCGGCGAATGCCTTCAATCAATTCACCAATGAGCCGCTGTATGTGGTCGGGAAATCGAAAAAAGCAGACAGGCAGAACGCCAGGATCTACATTGCCACCTATCCCGGCATGATGAAAATCATGGACCATTTCGATGTCGGTTATTTCGATTTGATCATCGCCGATGAATCCCACCGCTCTATCTACAACGTCTACGGCGATCTGTTTAAGTATTTTGATGCCCTCCAGATTGGCCTGACGGCCACGCCGATTGACATGGTGAGTAAAACCACTTTCGGTCTGTTTGGTTGTGAAGGACGTATTCCTACCGCCAACTACAGCCTGGAAGATGCCATCGCCGATAACAATCTGGTTCCCTATGAGGTTGTCACGCACACCACAGAATTCCTGCGCGAAGGCATCAAACGGGAGAAGTTAAGCGATGCACAAATCCGCGAGCTGGAAGAACAAGGCATAGATCCCAATACGCTGGAGTTTGATGGCAAGGCGCTGGATGAGGCGATCTACAACAAAGACACCAACCGCTATATCCTGCGTAACCTGATGGAAAATGGCCTGAAAGATCGGGACGGCCAGTTACCAGGTAAAACCATCATTTTCGCCCGTAACCACAAACACGCGCTGCTGTTGAATGAATTATTCGACGATATGTACCCGCAGTTTGCCGGGCGCTTCTGCCAAGTCATCGATAACTACGATCCCCGCGCTGAGCAACTGATTGATGATTTTAAAGGACTGGATGAAAGCACCAACAAAGAGCTGACCATCGCTATCTCCGTTGACATGCTCGATACCGGTATTGATGTCCCGGAGATTGTGAATCTGGTCTTTGCCAAACCGGTCAAATCAAAAGTGAAGTTCTGGCAGATGATTGGCCGTGGTACGCGCCTCTGTCCGGGGCTGTACGGTTACGACGACAACGGCAAACCGCTGGATAAACAGAAATTCCGCATTTTCGATCACTGGGGCAATTTTGAGTATCACGAACTGCATACCGAAGAGGCCGAAGTCACAGCGACAAAATCGCTGGCGCAAAAACGCTTCGAAGCGTGGGTTATGCTGGGGGCCGCTGCGCAACGTAAATTCGACAAACAGGCGGTGGATTTAGTTGCTCACCAGCTTCGCGAGCAAATCAACGCACTGGATGAAAAGTCGATTGCCGTACAGGAAAAGTGGCAGCAAAAAGCGCAGTACAGTGATGAAAAGGTGCTGCGCCAGCTTTCTCCGAAAACACAGCAGGATCTGCTATCTGTTCTGGCCCCGCTGATGCAGTGGCTGGACGTGCGCGGGCAAAGCGATGCCATACGCTTTGATATGGATATTCTGGCGGCGCAAACTGCCCGTTATACCAACCCGGAAGAGCTGGATGTGCTCTGGCCGGCCATCGTCGAAAAAGTGGAGCGCCTGCCGCCGCATTTGGCTCAGGTGCAGCAACAGGGACAACGAATCAATCAGCTTCGTGATCTAGGCTGGTGGAAGCAAGCCAGCCTGGAAGAACTTGAGGATATCCGCATTCATTTGCGCGGTATCATGCACCTGATGGAAAAAGACGCGACGCCGAAATTTGGTTCGATACAGGTGGATATTACCGAAGATGCTAACCTGATCCAGACGGAAACCCGCAAAACCAACATCCGCTCGATTGATTTCAAACTCTATCGCCAGCAAGTTCAGGGGGCGCTGGAGCCGCTGTTCCAGCAAAACCCGGTGCTGAAGAAAATCCGCAACGGCGAGCCAGTCACGCAAAACGAGCTGGATGAACTGGCGAAGCTGGTGCTGATCCAGAACCCCAACGTTGATATTCGTGCGTTGAAAGAGTTTTATCCGCAGGCAACCGCCAGCCTGGATAAACTTTTGCGTACCATCATCGGGATGGACAGCGACGCGGTGGAAGTGCGCTTTGCTCAGTTCGCCGCTGATAACAGTCTGACCAGCCAACAACTGCGCTTCCTGTCATTGCTGAAAAACCACATTCGCGATTATGGCACCATTGAAATGCGGCAGCTCTTTGAACAGCCTTTTACACATATCCACAACGAAGGCGTTACCGGTGTGTTCCCTGATATAGAGCAGATCGCCCGCCTGCAAAAGATAGTCGAAGAGCTGGGTGTTGTGACCGACGCAGCGACGGTATAATACGCACATGACAAGCCCCGGCAGCGGGGCTTTTGTATTTAAAACAGGATATAAACGCTAACAATGATTACTGGCGACTTAAAAAGTAAAATCGACGGACTATGGGAAGATTTCTGGGTGGGTGGTATCACCAACCCGCTGACCGTAATCGAACAGATCACCTATCTGATGTATTCCCGAATGCTGGATACCCAGGAACAACGCGACGAGAAGCGTAAACAAATCGCGGGTATTGATTTTAAACCGCGTTTTACGCCAGAACAGCAGGAGTTCCGTTTCAGTCACTATAGCAACCTTGGCTCGGATGAGATGATGGAAGTGGTGCGCGATGGCGTATTCCAGCATTTCCGTCAGCTCGGCCAGGCTGATGCATCGAAGGTGACGCTGCTGGGCAACTTTATGAAAGATGCTCGTCTGGAGATCGTTAAGCCGTCATTGCTGACCAAAGCGGTTGAGGTGATCAAAAACCTGCCGCTGGATCGTGGCGACACCAAAGGCGACCTTTACGAATACCTGTTAAGCAAGCTGACCACTGCCGGAATCAACGGTCAGTTCCGCACGCCGCGCCACATTATCCGCACGATGGTTGAAATGATGGAGCCGAACCCGGCCCGCGGCGAGACGATTTGCGATCCGGCCTGTGGCACCGGTGGTTTTCTGGCAACCAGCTATGAATATCTGCTGGAGAAGTACAGCTCGCTGGAATCCATCCATACTGAGATTGGCACCAACGAACGTGGCGAGCTGGAAGAGCAAAAAATCTTTACCGGCGATCTGCTGACACCGTGGCGTAACCATGTAGATAACAATATGTTCCACGGTTACGATTTTGATACCACCATGCTGCGTATCGCCGCTATGAACCTGATTATGCACGGTGTGGAAGCGCCGGATATTCACTATCAGGACACCATGAGCCAGAGCTTCAGCACTAACTTCCCTCAGGCCAGTAAAAACGCTTTCAACCTGATTCTGGCGAACCCGCCTTTTACCGGTTCACTGGACGAGGAAGATATCGACTCCACGCTGTCGGCAATGGTGAAAACCAAAAAAACCGAACTGCTGTTCCTGGCGCGTATTCTGCAAATGCTGAAAGTGGGCGGGCGCAGTGCCACTATCGTGCCGCAGGGCGTGCTGTTTGGCTCCAGCAAGGCGCACCAGTCACTTCGCAAAACGCTGGTGGAAGATAACCAACTGGAAGCGGTGATCAATCTGCCTTCTGGTGTATTTAAACCTTACGCTGGCGTGGCGACGGCGATCCTGATCTTTACCAAAGGCGGTCAAACGGATGAGGTCTGGTTCTACGATCTACAAAATGACGGCTACAGCCTGGATGATAAGCGCAACCCGATAAAAGACAACGATCTGCCGCATCTGCTGGCAAGCTGGAAGCATTACCGTACTTTACGCGGGCTACCGGTTGATAACTTTATGGGTGAGAAGTTAGCCTCGTTGCTTAAACAGCAGTACCCGGAAGGGATTGATGCTGGCGTTGATTTTAAAGATCGCACGCAGGCGGCGTTTGTTGTACCAAAAGAAGATATTGCTGCGCAGAAATACGATCTCTCTATTAATCGTTATAAAGAAGTGGTGTATCAGGCGGAGGAGTATGAAGATCCGAAGGTGATACTGAAACGATTAAAAGATCTGGAAAAAGAGATTCTGGCAGATCTGGATGAGCTGGAGGGGATGCTGTGAGTTGGCCGATGGTGAAACTTAAAGATTGCTGCGAAGTTGTGGGAGGAGCCACCCCTAAACGCAATATTGCATCTTATTGGGAAGGAGATATTCCTTGGATAACGCCTAAAGATATATCGAACCTTAACTCTCCTTTTATTTATGAGGCTCCAGAACATATATCTTCGGCAGGATATAAAGCAGCTGCAACATATATGTTGCCAGTAGGAACTATATTACTTACCTCACGAGCACCAATAGGAAATGTGGCTATTGCTGGTATTGAACTTTGTACAAACCAAGGTTTTAAAAGCTTAATCCCAGGCAAAAATGTTCACAATAAATACTTATATCATTGCATTAAGAAATTCGCACCAAAATTAGAGTTGCTTGGTAATGGTGCAACTTTCAAGGAAGTATCTAAAACAGTTGTAGAACATTTCGAAATACCTTTGCCTCCTTTTGAAGAACAGAAACGCATCGCGAGCATTCTCGATAAAGCTGATGTTATCCGTCAGAAGAGGGAAGAAACAGTCAAACTGGCTAATGATTATTTGCGTGCAACCTTTTTGGAGATGTTTGGGGACCCAGTTCGCAATCCCCAAAATTGGAAATTAGAAAAATTTGGTGATATCGCAGATTGTCAGCTTGGAAAAATGTTGTCCAAAAAATCAAAAACAGGTTTTTTTTCAAAAAAATACTTACGGAATGCTAATGTTAGATGGCGAAAAATTGATATCCACGATCTTCTTGAAATGGATTTTAATGAAAAGGAAATATCTAAGTTTGAACTTAGAAGGGGAGATTTACTGGTTTGCGAAGGTGGAGAAATAGGTAGGTGTGCGATTTGGAATAACCAAATTAAAGATTGTTATTATCAAAAAGCCCTGCATAGAGTACGGCCTAATTATAGCTTAGTTACTTCTGTGTACTTACAGGAATACTTATATTCAATGGCAAAAAAAAATGCCTTCTCAGAGTTTATATCTGAAGTAACTTTCAGCCATTTGACTGCCGAAAAACTAAAAAATTTACTTGTACCAGTACCACCATTATCGCTTCAGAAAAAATTTGAACTGATATACAATAAATTTAATTCATTACTTAGTGATAAGTATAACAATCATGACCTTTCGTTTACTTTATTATCCAACACCATTAATGAAAATATTTTTAAATAATCCTTATTTAAGGATAAATATTTAGCACTATATTTATTTATAAAAGCGCCATAATTATATTGATGGCGCTTTTTATTCTATAAACGGTTGCTATTTTTTATGTAGTCATATACACAGACTAATCGACAGAAATTGCTTGACAAAGCTTGAATACTCATAGCTTCATCGATATGTTTCTTCAATATTTTAAGAAGCTCATCTATGTCACGCTTGATTAACCCTGGCTCCATATAGGGCATCATCCTCAAAAAAAATCCGAAATCATAAGCAAGATATAACTCATTTACACCAACTCTAACTTCAGGAATGTTTTCAGAACGTCGTTTATCCCATCCTTGTGATTGAAAACTTACTGGAGTGATATTTAATCGTGATAATACTCCACCTGAGAGTCCCGCTTCGTTAATTATACTCCCATCGGGATTAATTAAATTAGCGTGATTGAAGAAGTGAAAAACAGGTATACGCGCATTGCCTTTGCATATATTTGGCAGAACATCATTAACAACACATTCCCAATCATAATGTCCATTTTCAAATACAACTTCTCGGATAAGATCTACACGCTCCAGTCCAACTAATCCTTTTGCCGCCATCGACTCTGATTTTTTTACCATCGAAATAGCACCATACCCTACAACAAACTCTGTTGTACTGACGCCCTCTTCAATCTTCTCTGAGTCTCTCACATATAATTTTCCTTTAGGATCATCGGTTAAGACTAATTCATAAAGTTCATCTTTTATCATTCTGAATAAATGTGCTGGAATCCTTTTTTTAGTTTCACTTAGCACTTCAAATATTTCTTTATAGGATGGTGCCTGAACATATTTTACCGGGATTTTTTTATGAATCACAGAATCACTAATGTCAGCCTCTTCAAGTTCAGGTTTCCATTCAACAAACAATAATTTATTCTGTAAAAAATCCAAACTGGCATCAGGAAAACAACTAACTATATCTTCCAGGATTTCAGCTATATGTTCATCTGTTAAAGAGTAGCCTAAGAAAATAACGGGCCTCTCTATAAACATAGTTAGTAACTTAGATGATAGGTAAGGGTTTTTCTTTCTATATTTATCATAGTCACTTGATGTCAAAATCAATGAGTTAGGCTCAGTGCAGCAACCATGTATTTTATATATTTCGGCAATACCGTGGCTCCTGCCAGTAATCAATCCATCCTGGCCTATAAATGTTGTAAATTTAGGGAAAAGAGTTTCTAGAAAAACATCCCAGTTTGTGGTAATAATCCCATCAATATTTGCTTTCGCAAAAAGGGAAATTTCGTGTTTTAACTCATCATTATCTATAATATTTTTATGTGCATTCTCAATATATTTAGATATTGACAATTTCAAAGGAGACTGTTCGTTAATGAAAGTTTTCTCCTGTTCTTTTTCACTTAATGCTAATTGTCCTTCTTCAGTATCCCACCATTTCTCAGCGTATGCCGACACCAATAATTGTGCATATTCGGGTAAGTCACCATTAGATTTTGTTTTTAATTTTATATGATTTTCCCCAATCGCCTCAGCAAAATGCTTCAAAAGGTCTTGCCAACATGGCACACCAAGATAACGACGAGACACACCGGAGCCGACAAATAACACAGGGGATGCTTCGAACTGCTTAAAATGCTCTTCGAGTTTTTTCTTAAAATTCATACGGATACTCTCTTTAAAAGAAATCAAGCCCCTTTATACCGATTACATTAAGGTATTGCGACTTACACCACCAGTACATTGGTCAATTTTACGTAAGAAATTTAATTATTTAGATACAATTAATTATTAGATTAACTAATTGGCTATCACTCCTAATGCAGCCAAATTGCTGCATCTTTGTTGCTGAGATGTAGCACTCAATCAAGGGTCCACTCCCCTTTTATAAGTAATCATGATTTTAAATCTAGGCTTAGGTGGAGCATTACTGCCGATTAGGTTCAATAAAAAGGCTTACCTTAGTGAAAACTCGGCTATTTGGCACTGCTAACCAATTCCTCGTTTTAATAAGTCAGCAGCTTTCAATTTAGAGGCGAATGTGCGCTTTTAGACAACTCACTCGCCATTCCCCCGGTTGATCTTCGCATAGTCAAACGGCATAATCGCTCTCTCCCGATTGGCATCCAGAAAATCTGCCCACCACTGCAACATCAGCTTGCGCTCATCCAGATGCTCCGCTTTATGTATATACGCCGCTCGCACCGAATTGCGTTCCATATGGCTCATCTGCCTTTCCACCGCATCCTTGGACCATAGTCCTGACTCAATTAGCGAACTACAGGCCATTGTGCGGAAGCCGTGACCACAAACCTCAACCTTAGTGTCATAACCCATCACCCGTAACGCACTGTTTACCGTGTTCTCGCTCATGGGCTTACGCGGATCGTGATCGCCAATAAAAATGAGTTCATGTTCGCCACAGAACTGTTTTATCTGCTTCAGGATCGCTAGCGCCTGCTTTGAAAGCGGCACCAGATGAGGTGTACGCATCTTTGATCCTCGCTGAGAATGTTTCACGCCGGGAATAGGCTCTCGCTCAGGCGGGATGGTCCACATCGACGTGTCGAAATCTATCTCCGACCAGCGAGCAAAACGCAGCTCACTGGATCGAATAAAGATAAGCAGAGTAAGTTCAGTTGCCCAGCGGGTTAGTGGCCTGCCGGTGTATTCATCGATTTTCTGGAGTAATTCCGGGATACGCTTTAACTCCAGCGCCGGACGATGCTGTCGATTACTGGAAGCAACCGCCCCCGCCATCTCTTGCGCCGGATTGTAATCAATTAACCCGCTTTGCACTGCATAACGCATGATGGCCGTAGTGCGCTGTTGAAGGCGGGAAGCCACTTCAAGACGTCCGGACTTCTCCACGGCTTTAATAGGAATTAACAGATCGCGGGTGCCTAGTTCAGCAATGTTGCGAGTACCAATTGCCGGGAAGATATTGTCCTCCAGGCTCTTTTTTACACGATTAGCATGATCTTCCGACCATTTTTGGTTGGTCACGAGCCACTCTCTGGCAACCTTCTCGAAAGTAATAATCTCTTTCGCCTGCTCTTCTTTCACAGCACGCTTATGCTCACGAGGATCGATACCAGCAGCTACCAGCTTTCTGGCCTCTTCCCTTTTCTTCCGCGCATCCGCCAGTGAAACATCCGGGTAAACGCCGAACGCCATCAAATGTTGTTTACCGCCAAAACGGAAACGAAATCGCCAATACTTTGAACCACCAGGTTTTACAAGTAAGGACATGCCGTCGCCGTCAACAAGTGAATACTCTTTCTCCTCAGGTTTCGCAGAGCGAACTTTAGTATCCGTTAGGGCCATAATGGTCTTCCTTCCATTGGTATCTCGTGAGTATACAAGCAATATCGAATCGGCAAATATACTCATTAGTATACTCACAAGCCTGTTGATGTGGGTTGAGTCAGGTTGACTTCAGTTGAGGAGAAAAGCTGGAAAAGCCTTGCGTGGCGCGGATTTCAGGCATAAAAAAAGACCTCAATTGAGGTCTATTTACATACTTTTGGTGCCGAAGGCCGGACTCGAACCGGCACGTATTTCTACGGTTGATTTTGAATC
>ENA-UESL01000277-UESL01000277.1-human-gut-metagenome-genome-assembly--contig:-NODE-277-length-31318-cov-56.091098_pt1 | contig 31318 bp, 42 predicted proteins | sample MGYA00243008_ERZ508009 | MGnify/ENA primary metagenome ERZ508009 (study PRJEB26167, sample SAMN06115396) | human gut metagenome | host: Homo sapiens | place: China:Guangxi | collected 2016-06-08...
CCTTAGCTCAGTGGTTAGAGCAGGCGACTCATAATCGCTTGGTCGCTGGTTCAAGTCCAGCAGGGGCCACCAAATTTTAGCTTTAAAATCATATAATTAAGCCACTCTAGCGAGTGGCTTTTTTGTTTTCAATCAACCATGTGTCGCAAAAGTGTCGCATGAAAATTTAGGCCTGCAGAATGCTCCTATTAAGGAGCGTGTTGTTCAAAAGCAAATTTTGAGCAAAGAAGGGGACAAACTAAAGTGCAAAGGCCACTACTATAGCATCAAGTTCACCGGAACAATTTTGCTTGCGCTTTGTTTATGCTTCCAACGTATGATGCAATGCCTTTACGCTCATAGGGATTTTTGCTGGAAATGAATGCCTGTAAAAACTCAACGATTCTTTTCGATGTTACACGTAGAGAGTTTTGGCTAAGTTCGAGGTTAAAAACGTTAACCATCGAAGCAGGAGACTGAGTTTTATCCTCATTGACGGTATAACCAGACTTTCTTAAAGCTTCAAGAATCATATCAAAAGCATTCTTTAACTGATCAAGATCATCACTTGAGAGCAAAATATCATCCATGAAAATGCTCACCGATACATGGCCTGATTTGCTAATAGTATTGATGGTAGAACCACAGAATGATTGGTGAAAACACAAGCTGGCTAATATTGGTGACTGCGGATACCCGTACGGGATAACATGTTTTAATCCGTTGCCATTGAGGTTGTGCACAGTCGATAACTTAGCAATTTCTCTGGCCTTTACATATGGGATTAGTCGCCCAAGCTCCCTTGTTACACGGCTTTGGCTTGTCGCCCCAAAAAAATTGGATATATCAATCAGGCTAAAGTATTTATTTCTAATATGGTGGTTAGCCGCAGCAACGTGACCACCTTCTCTAAGGTGATACATATAGAGCGGTGACTTCCATTTATTTTTGATATAGATGTGTATTTTTTGGCCTAACTGATGCGTTTTGGCATCAGGTATATAAACCCAGCGATTTTCTTTAACCTCAAATTTATGTAGCCAATGGCTAGTTGGTTTCATTCGTACACGTCAAGTAGTTAGGGACTATGTTAAAGAGGCTCAGCACCTTTTCAACGAAAGTCCACGACTCGTTGATAAAGGCCAAAACTACCGTGGTAGTTCCGAGCACTTTAACTAAGCCGAATTTATGTTGTTTAGCCATAAATCGTTCTCTCTATACAATCCTGACGATTCTTAGCGCAAGCGCATAGCCCAAACTAAAAACGCGACGCCCCCTTAGAAGCGTTAAGAAACCTTCGGCAACCCTCCGCGACGAGCGGCAGCGTGAAGCAGCTTGCAGCGTCGAGCGGCGACCATCGGCAAGTCGAATAACGACGAGTACAGAGAGGCCGGATATCCCGGCTAACGTCAGGAATGTTAAGATTACACGGTACGCGGGATGATAGAAACATCTTTAAACTACTGGCAACTGAAAATCATGAAAATGTCTACTTTTCGATTTTTTCAGTACCCCCCACTTGCACTTTTCTCTTGTAAAACCGCATCAGCTCTGGATTCTCGTTATTTTTTCTCGCCGACTGCATTTGCGTGTTTTACTCTCCCACTGCATCTAAATATAAAAATAATACTATTTTTCAATCAATTGAAAAAAACATCCGATCCTTGAAAGATCCTTTTCACTGAAAAATACTGAAATTTCTTTCATTCTTTTCAGTTCTGGTTTTCTGCGAAGCTGCCAGCCATGGCGTGGTCTGGCGCTCTGGTTTGCATAAAAATAAAACTGAAAAATTTTATCGTTCCAGAAACCGCAGGCGGGTGCGGTGTAGTGCCGTTTTTGTCTGTGAAGTATTTCTTTTGTCAGCATGTAGAGCCGTCAGTACCTCGCTGTGCATTTGATCTTATTGAGGTGCCTCGAGTGGTATCTGAGCATTGCAATGCGTACAGTGTGCGTTCTGTGCCGTCTGTTAACAGGCACAAAAAAACCCGCGTTATGCGGGTTAGCGGAATACTCTATTTATATCAACCGATATGAAGCTATGGTTATCGGCAGGCTTTCTGACCAACATAGTATGCAATTGAACGGTCAATTATTGGTGCCATATTAGGATCTGCTGCTGAGTTATTCATTTGCTCGATTGTGTCACCACTTCCGAGATACTTCACTGTCGAGGCTTTACAGTCGTACAAACGCTTCGAATATGACACTCCGGATGGTCCCTCTCTCTTAGTTGTTATAGTGGCCATGTCGCCGCTACGTGTCTTATCTAAGACCATGTAACTAGCTTTCGAATCTGTTGGCACAGAAAAAACTTCAGCGGCTAACACATTGAATGAAACTGCTGCGCCTACAGCTAATACGATGAAACGCTTCATATCCCTTTTCCTATCCTTTGAGCCAGTAATAATCCTATCGCAACAATCCTAACAAGGAACTGAGGAAACGACAAAGCCCGCATTATGCGCGGGCTGATGGGATGGTCAGGCGATTATTTTCTGGTACTTACTCCGGGTCTGTCCTGCCTTCTCTGCCGTCTGAGTAAATGCTCCGGCATTGGTTGGCGTACCAACACTGGGGTGTGAATGGCTCGCACATTGCTGCGCCAGTTCGGCCAGTAAATCAATGGTGTCCAGCATCATGGTCAGCGTGTTGACGCTCTCACTGCCAATATGGACGGTTGGTCCCATAATCTGCTGACCGCCCGAGGCCACAGATTTGCGTAATGCAGCAATCTTTTCAGTCAGGGTTCCCCCCACATCAACATCCACGGCACCGGCCACTTTCGTGGATTGCTTGCCGGTAATATCGGTTTCGTCATTTCCTTCAATGCTGGCCAGCCTGTTGCCTTTCACGGCCTGGCTATAATCACCGGCACTGACCTGCTGAATGGCTCCGGCCATCAGGGTGGAGGTACCCAGAACCGTGGTCTTATCCGTGGCTTTAACCGTTGTTTCACGGCTGACCAGCTCGCGCTGTTCCGTATCGGCTTTGACCGTCCGCGCCATCGATGTTTCGCTGATGGTCTGATCGGTCTGCCTCACCCAGTCGCCAGCCTGGGTAACACGTTGCGACACTTCCGCCCGCTGCTGTTGCAGCTGCTCGCCGGGTTTAACATCCGGCAGACTGGTACCATCCGGCAGTGTCTGCCTGATAAACGGTTTATCCGGGCGTCCACCGGTAAACGCAACTTCAACCAGCGTCCCTTCAGGCGGGAACTGGAACATACCCGAATCATTACCAGCCATAGGTACCGGCAGCGGCACCGCAGAATAAACCGGCGTCTGGTTATCCGGGTTGCCATCTGCATCAAGCAACTGCACATCAACGGCATAGCGCGGCCGGAACGGATCGGAAAAATTACCACTTTTCACGGCCTCGCTGGGTGCCACCACTCTGGCCAGTTTTGGCAGATGCAGCCCGGAAGCCAGTTCCGGGTAATGGCTTTCAATCTGGCGCTGTGCCGGTGTTTTCTGTAATGGCTGACCTGTTGCGCGGTTTCTGGGTGTCCAGGTGACGGCCATTGTGTCATTGGTCAGATGAACTTTGGTCACGCGCTCCCCGTTCAGCTCGACACCCGGCCGCAGACTCTGGATCACTGGCAACGTCATGGAATTACCGCCAGCAGCCCCCTGACTAAACTCTGCCGAGATATCGACCGGACGACCAGCAAACATCGCTTTTTCCGCGCCACCCACATACAGAGAACCATCCGGCAGCTGGTACCAGATGTAATCCGGTATACTGAACGCCCTGCCCAGATTATTCAGCAGCTGATAACCTGTGCCGTTATGGGTGAAATGGGGGATCGGTTTATCGCTGTAAGGGGCATCCGGCACACTGACAGCAATTCCGCTGTTTTCCTCCAGCCAACTGGCGACCTTGCGCAAAGTGGGGTGCTGAAATGAACATGGCCACATCCTTTCAAATACGCCGACCAGCTCGCGCACAAACAGACGCTGAAAACCGTTTTCGGCAGGTTGTGCGCGTTCCACATAACCAGTAAACCAGCGCAACAGCAGATCGGAATACCCCACATCCAGACGCACCAGTTTCCCGGTGTAATCCGTAGTTGTCTGTGCAGTGATAAATCCCCGGCCGCAGCTGTTCAGCTCCAGCACCAGGCTGGCATCAGCCAGGTGAACTTCATCCGTTGAAAGGTACAGGCGTTTAACTGGTTTCATCATTAACCCAAAGCATCATTGACGGGTTTCAGCACCCGTTTTTCAAACCACGTCAGTTTTTCTTCATTTTCCCCGGCACTCTGGCCGCCAGATTGTCCCGCATTACCGGCCGTCTGTTTTTTGGCAGACGTTTTGCCTGTTGCCCTGGCTTCCCGCTTTTCCTGCACGCTGATATGTTCTGACAGGGTGAACGTAACCAGCCAGGCCATTTTCCCGTCCTGCTGCGGGGCATCAAGCATCCCGCTGAATGTCGCCTCACGAAAATTCACTGCTCTGGCCACTTCATGCGCCACGCGGTATTTCTGGCGGTTGCCTCCGGCATCCGTGGCGCTGGCCAGTTCAAAAATACGCTTCAGGATCTCCGGGCTTTTAAACGGAATTTCGCCACTGATACGTAGCTCTTTCCCTTTTGCCCCCTGTTCTGATTTGGTTGTGGCGCTTGTCTGGCCGGACTGGTCTTTATCCTGAAACTGCTGCGATACGGTCACGCGCATGTTTTTCAGCTGGATAGCCTCACCATTAAGCGCCAGCGTTGGGATCGAAGTCATGAATCATTCCCTTTATTCCATCCAGATTGTCACCGACCAGCATCACCGCCGCGGTATAGACAGCAGACGGTTGCGGGATATCCTTTACCAGTTCCAGTAGCGTGGTGGCCGTATCGCCGGTGCTGGTAAACACCCATGCTCTGGCACTTTTCCCCTGCAAATCATTCAGCCCGCTGGCCACATCACTGATCAGGCTGTCGCGCAGCTGCGCGAACTCACCCATTTGTTGCTTTAATCCGTCCAGGCTGAATCCCGCACTGGCCGCTTTTTGCGCCTGGCTGACAGCCGCCGCAGACAATGCCGCTCTGCTGGTTGGCACAGACAGCGGAATAGCCACCGGCAACCCCGCCCCGGCTTTAGCGGGGATTTGCATTTTTTCGATGGCCAGCGCCGCAGCGGATTGTGCCAGGCGTTTTACCTGAGTGAATGTCGGTGCAGGGAAAACATCGACCAGACCGTTGAGACGGGTCATAAAATTCTCATGCGTCTGGCCTGTCACCATCATGATCATCACATCGGCATTCCCGCCCGTTCCGGCCAACCTTTCAGCAAGATAGCGGACGGCGTTTACCGGGCTGAGATATGCCCCGTTATCCGTCTGCTGCCCCAGACCGTTTATCCACGGATGCGCCGGAACAACGGAACAATTCAGCGCGGCCAGTGAGTCAGTAAAAGCCAGACGCGCTTCACGCCACATCAGGCACCTCCGGCCAGTTAATATCTGGCGCTGTGCTCAGATCCAGACGGCGCAAAGCAGTGCGGTAAGCGCGTAGTGTTGCCAGTTCTGTTTCCTCATAGGATGAAATATCACCGTCTTTTTGCGCATCCTCCAGCCAGTCAATACGCGTTGTAACCTCCGCCATACGGTTGCCACGTTCCGCTTCAGCGTCAGCCAGGTAATTGCGGATTTGCTGTAATTTGCCGTCTTTATAAAACCAGTCATCACCCAGCGTGACGCGCAAATTAGCTTTTGTGGCCGGAAGCTCGACAACACTCAGATTGACCGGGAAAAGCGCATGAATATTTGTCGTGAACGTTCTTACACGACCATCATCGTCATATCCAATTTTCAGCGTTTTTGATTCATCAAATAATTCAATAACGTCATACCAGTCATTACCTTTATCATCCTGCAAAAACATAACATTCTGACCATCAATAATTCTTGGCCTGTCAGTAGTGTCTGGTGTATATGGGGTGAATTTGCCAAAGCGTTGCATTTTTATTTACCTTTAATTAATCACATACCAGGTGTTATTCACCTGTTTCCGCATATAACGAATGATAAAATTACCAACGTTACTGCTACCACCAACCATATTAAAGTTGTACATGGCTGCGCCATCTGTCCCTCGTGGATACCCCCACCCATCACGAAATCCAACTTCAGCAGGTGCTGTCAGGTCAATATTTTGGACAAAGTTCTGCAACACCCAGCTTTGCGTTGCATAACCTTCAAAGCTAACGGGCTGCGGGTTGTTGGGTGAATAAACGCGAGTGTTACCTTCATAAACAGCACGACCTGACAAATTACCACTAACTGTCGTATTTCCATTGCGTCCTATGGTTAATGGATTTGATTCCCACGCACCTTTAATGTCATAAAAATGAATATCAAATCTGTCCTGATAATAACCATATCCGCAAGCCAGTACTCCGTTATCATCGCCGTTGTATATTAAGTGGTTAGCGCCATTTCTGGGTTGCGAGAACGAAAAGGAAAGTTGCCCCTTTAAATCACCACCTGTTATTGGTAGCGCCCCCACATCTGTAGAGGTTGGTTTATTTCCCGTGTGAAACACATAATTCCATTTATTCCATGTTCTGTTATCACCATTACGCGCACGAAACGCCAGTATTTCGCCTGTCGAGTAGTTAGCGAATAGCTGGATGCTATAACCACTACCAAGCCCGGAAACATCCAGGATAGTCCCTGTATTTCCACTCGGTGAGTTTTTGGCATCACCATAGACAAACGATACTGCGTTAACCGGAAGGTTATTAGCATCGTCTACCTGTCCTCCATTGATTGCGCGGATGCCACGAACAGCAATAGCGCTACCATTAACCAGCAATTTTCCGGCAGTAATATCATCCTGAGAAGTCTGGACCTCACTTCGCTGCACTGCTCCGGCTGCTTTGTTAACTGTTTCCTGCAAACCAATGTTTTGAATAAACAGAGGTTTATTCGGAACGTCTCCACCGTTACGCTCTTTTGCAAGACGCGCGTTGGCGTTATCCATCGCGATTTTAACCGCTTTCAATGTAGCAGCCAGTTCTTCGCTGGTGCTGTCCGTTGCACTGCTTAACTGGGTGAATCCCTTCTCGCTGGTCGTGGCATCAGGGTGATTACGCGATTGCTCATGCTTTTTCAGCGCATCACTGGCCTGTTGTTCGTTCAGCGTCCCTTTTGGCCGTAAATCCGTGATATTGCCATTCACATCAATGCTGGCCACGGCAAAAACATAATGCTGTACGCCGTTCTGCACGTAATCAGCCAGGTTTTCCGCCACGGTGATTTTGCTCTGAACATTCCAGACACTGGTCAGTGCTCCCGTCCAGCACACATCCAGCCAGACTTTGACCGGCTTTGTCGTCACGGTGATATTCTGATTTGCAGCCAGTGACGTACGCAATCCCGCCACATAGCCGGTACCTTTGGTCACAAAGAACTGATTACCCGTTTTACCGACCAGATAACCATCGCCAAAGAATGCCGCAGCGCCGTAAATATCCGCATTTTCCAGGCGCTGACGCTCATCCATCCCGGCCATACGCGCCGTGAAATCAATCTGCCAGGTCTCAGCCGGTGTAGTAATCCCGGTTTCGGTCTGTGCGCCGTTGTACTCCATCAAAAACGAACGGGTAAGCACGTTCCCCTGCTGCCCTTCCGCTGTTTTCAGCTTTTGCTGTAAGGGCGCATGAACAATCATGGCCAGGGTGCCGCTAGCCTTATTCAGCAGACCAATCCAGTTGAAACTGAAATCGCCCACGTCAGCGCCCAGAACGGCGGAATACACCACGCCATTTTCATTCACCACGCCAGTGCGGGTAACAGGCTGCCGGTGCACAATCTGCTCCACAGGCGGCATTGCTTCACTGCGATCAACGGGTGTGTCCGGGTTCAGCCCTGGTACATTCGCAAACACAAATTCATCCAGTAACACCGGCTCGCCGGTTGCACCCTGCTGCGCTTTCCAGTGCTCAAATGCCAGCGTGATAGCTGTCTGTGACATAAAAAACTCCTTACAAACCTGCGCTGAATGTCGCGCTTCGGGTTTCCGTCCCTGCTAACGTAGCCGGATAAACCACATATTCCCCCTGATCCCATCCGGCTCTGATGGCCATTTTTTCCGATGTGATCACCTCAAACTGATAGCGGCGGCATGTTCGCCCATACTGCCGGATTATCTGGATAAGCAGCTGCGTGTTGTCCGCTATCTGGCTGTCCGTCACACGCACCAGGATCACATCCCAATCAATACCTGGCTGGCGCTCCCGCAGCTCCACATACCCAATGCCCAGCCGTTCAAAGATGTTGATAAATCCCTCAACGGAACCGGCATCACGGGCATTTACAAAGGCATACGCCACACGCTTACGAAACAGGCTCAGTGGCTCACCATCAAAGCGGGTTATGTCCCGGTCATACGCCAGCAGGTTCAGTAATGCCGGTGTGCAGGTCAGCGGATCAAACTGGTTCAGTGGCCAGGTTATCCAGCCGTAAACCTCCGCCCAGAATCGCCGCGCTGTTTTCAGCAGCTTTTTCGGCTCCCCCAGATTCATCCAGGAAGGAAGCACCATCCCGGCCAGCTTTTTCATGAACTCATTCATTTTCAAGACTCACTACCAGTGACTTCAGGCGCGGCACATTCAACTCACTGGTAATGTCACCCAGTGAAAAGGACAGCGAATCCGCCAGCGCAAAGGTTTTGTGGATCTCCCGCCCCAGCTGAGAAAACGAGAACCGTGAATATGGCCACGTTTTTCTGACGTCAAAATCAGCGTTTTCACGAAAAGCACAGCGGATCATGTTTTCAATCCCGGCCTTCAGGCTGTTCCGTTCATCGTCTGTCAGGTTGGCCAGATTTCTGACATATACAGTAACGGCCAGATCGTGACGGGTTTCCGGCATGGCATAACACTGCATATCGTCGCCGTGGCCGTGGTGTCCCTGCGTGTTGATGTAATCATTCACCGCATTCACAAACGGCGCGGAAGCCACCCCGCTGTCCAGCAATAAATAGGCATTTGCGGTACCCGGTCCCCTTGGCGCTTCATGCTCAAAGAAAATCCGGTCAATACTCAGCCCAGCAACACCGGCAATCATTGAACGGTAAACCGCATCCGTGTGGTAATTGCCCACTAGGTTGAACTGGTTGCGGCAGCGTTCACGCAGTTCATCATCACTTTCTTCATCGGCACCCGGCACCGTCAGCCAGTTTTCTTCGCTGGCCACATGACTGATACCATCCACGGCCACAGGTAAAATGCGGTAATACCCTGGCGCAAGGTTATAGGCTCCCCCGGTTCCGGTGGCTTTCACCGGCAGCAATGCGCTGGCCGTGCCGGAAGGGATCACCATATCGCCCGTGGTCGCCAGTTCGTACACCCTGCCGTTGATGCGTTCTGTCTGGATAACCGTTCCGGCCTTCACCGTCACAACGGCTCTGGCATCTTCCTTAAAGAAGCGGATCACACCCTGTGCAGCGCTGGCGGGTTTCGCCGTCACGTTCACCGCCCAGGCCAGCAGACGCAACATGCTCCCGCTGGCCGTGGCCACAAACATATTGGCCAGCACCGTGGACACCAGAACCTCTTTCAGCCACATCACCGGTGCGGTGACAATGGCCGTGACTAACCGCCAGAACGGTGACATGCGGGATGTGTTAGTGATCATGCCCTCCTCAGCCGCAATCGCATTAAAGCGATCCCGCACTTCAGAGTCCGTCACCGGCATCCCGCTGGCCTTCACCACGTCTTCAAAATCAATCTGCGGTTTTTCCGTCATAAATCCACCTGCGCAGATATGCCGCCAAAATCATAGGTGCTGGCCGTTATCCATAATCGTTTCTGGCTTTCCTCACTGATTTCCACTGTTCCCGGAATAATCCGTTCATCATCTTCAATCAGTAATTCCATACGGGTAAAAATATCCGCCCGCATTGTTGGGCTGCGTTCGGCAATCAGTTCCGTTGCCAGCCCGCTTTCAATAATGGAATGAATAATGTCCTGTCCGATACTTTTACGGTTATTACACAGTTCAGGTTCATATCCGGTATTCAGAACAAAATCACCGGCCTGAATAAGCAAATCAATATAAAGGCTCTCACTCATGCGCCCAGCTCCTGAAATTCCATTAACTGACCGGGTGTAATCATTTCTTTCGGATAAATGTTTACCGTGTCAATTTTCCGACTATTGTCGGTTACGGACTTAGCATTACTGTTAATCGTTTTGGTAATTCCGCCTTTCTCAATGCCTTTTAATTCGCCTCCGGTTAAAAGCCTGTCTGGGGTGAAGCTATTTTGCGTCACCGCAGGAAGTGCGCCTTCAGCTTTCGCGGATTGTTTTAACTCTGGTACCGGATACACCGCTGTTTCATTTTTAGCGATACCTGCTGAAGCCGCGCCCGCCAGTTCAATATCAACACCCGGAATATTATTTAATTTACTTACAATCCAGTTCCATGATTTCAGAAAGCCGTTTTTAACCGACAGCCAGACATTATCAAACAATGACACAATGCCCGTGGCCAGCCCGCTTAATGCCTGAGAAGGAGAAAACCCTGTCAGCATGGAAATAAAACTGTTCCAGCCTTCGCTGATAAACTGCCAGGCTGAAGCAAACACCCCGTCAAGCCATGCCACTACCCTGGCGCATGCCTGAAATGCAGCGGTATCCGTAACCGCGTTCTTTACCGTGTCCCAGTGTTTAATCAGCAGCCAGCAACCGGCAGCAAGTAAGGCAACGGCACCAATCACGAGCAGGATCGGCCAGCTCATCAGATTGATACCTATCCCGGCCATCATTGCCGCCATACGAACCGCCAGCAACGTACCGCGCAGAAATTTCAGCGTGGCGTTCCAGGCAACCACGGCAATGTTCCCCAGCCAGACAGTGGCGGTGTAGATTTTCGTGACGGCCGTCAGCGCTACCCAGATCCCGCGCAACCCCATCATGATGAATCTGGAGACACCCATCACGATGTTGGCGACTGCGCCCACAGCCGCAAAGCTGAGCAAGGCCATTGCCGCATAACCGACAACACGTGCAATGTTGGGAAACAGCTGCATCCAGCGGGCAAAGGTCTGCCCCATATCAGCCAGTCGATTCAGCACCGGATATAATACCGGGATCAGCGTCAGGCCAATCACGGTCTGGATAGCCTTCAGGATTGCGACAAAGCGATCCCACGGCTTCACCATTTTCTGCGCCATTTCCTGGGTACGCTTCAGACCATCAGCACCGCCCAGTTCTGTGATATTGCGCTGAAGCAGCGCCACATTACCATACAGGTGTTTTACCACCGCCGAACTGTCACCAAATGCCGCATCCAGTTCAGCCTGGGCTTTCAGGTTCCCTTCCAGGCTTTTGCCATACTTGCCCTGTAACTTGATCAGCATTTCAGGCATGGACAGCATTTTGCCGGTGGAATCCGTGAAGGACAGCCCCAGCTTTTTACCGCCCTCAATGGCTCCGGTCATAAAGCCTTCATAAGCGCTGCTGGCTTCCGTGCCCAGTGTCCGCTGAAGCTGTCCCAGCACGGCCAGCTGTTCATCCAGCCCCACGCCGTAGTTGGTACCCACGCCGCGCGCCCCTTCCATCAAATCCTTGATAGCGGCCATTTCCGTGCCAAAGGTTTTGCGCATATACACCATTTTTCCGGCCAGCTGTTCAGCAAAATCAACCTTTCCCAGCCGGTTGGCATCGGCGGAAAAGTTACCGAACATCTGCCCCATAAACTCAGCGGTTTCAGCTGCGGTGGATTTAAGCGCAAACGCCAGGGTATTGGCGACTTTCGTCACTTTCGGCAGCTCATTCCCGGTCAGCCCGGCAATGGAGGCGCTTATACTTTCCGTGGACTGTACAAACTCCACCGCGCTGGCGCCGTAGGTCGTACTGAAGCGCAGCGCATCACGCTTAACGGCCTTAAGCGCAGAATCATCGATCCCTTTTGCAGCCGCATCATTCAGCGCGTCATACATTTCAATGGCGGGCATCAGCGCACCTTTAATTGCCATCCCTGTACCCGCCAGCGCCAGAACGCCGCCGCCAATCTGCATAAAGGCTTCTTTTGATTTTTCAGCAAAGCCCGTTACATTGCCCTGCGCCTGTTTTAAGGGGCGGGACAATTTATCAATCAGGCTTAATGTAAAATCTAACTGTTTCATTCAGTGCCTTTAAATGCTTTAGCCACGCCATTAGCCACGGCTATTCCCGTATATTCCCAGTGACGGTTATCCAGCCATATAGCGGCGGCAATATCGTCAACGGAATCCTGACCATGCGGTAAATAATGACGGCGAAGAATTAAATACTGTTCGAGTCCATTTCGTTCAATATCATGGACTCGCTTTGTCAGTTTTTTACTTCAATCTCCAGTTCCGGCGCGTAAATATCATTAACCTTACTGACCAGTTGCAACGCAGCGCCCGGACGTTTTAATACGTCAATCAGTGCTTCTTTCGTTTCCGGGGTAACAATACGCATCAGATAATTATTTGCAGGTGCAACTTTATTATCCATTGCCATTTCATTAATCAGTTTATTGTAAGCAGTCTGATTAGGTTCAAAAATAATATCCGCACCACAAACACTCAGTTTAATTTGCTCCATAAATAACACGCTCTCTTAAATTAATTTCATCGACTAACTGATTATGACGAGCCGCACACTGGCCATATATTTCAAGGTAAGCAGTCAGCAGTTCCGCTGCGTCTTTACCTGTTGCCCCGTTCAGGCGCGGCAGCTGCGTGGCGCATCGTGTTTTCAGGTTTTCCTGATAACGCACGTTCGGTACCGGCGACGGCGCTGTTGTACATGCTGACAAACTCATCAGACAGGCACCTGTTAGTAAAAACCGGCTTAAGCACTTCCGTGCGGATTTCTCGCGGTTGCGCATTTCTTAGCGCCTCCAGTTTATCTTCCAGCGCCCTGGCGGAATCACTGGCAATGCCCTGCATCTCCTTGCGCGATTTATTACCCGCCACCTGCGCCGCCGTGTTGATTGCCAGCTCCAGGCTGTCGCGCCGCCAGTCAGCTGTCAGCCAGCCCCAGACAAACGCCAGCGCCACCACAACCAGCCACTGCGCGTGACTCATCAGCGCACCCCGTTATGTTCCAGGCTGAAATGATTACCATCCGGTCTGGATTTGAAACGCCCGCCCCAGCTCCCGCCCAGCGACTCCCAGTATTCACCCAGCGGCAGATAGTCCTCCGTACGGGTCTGATACTGGCCATTCACAAACAGATTAAAATCCACGGCCAGACGCTGGGTGTGCAGACTGTTAGAAATGCCGCTGCCCTTCTTCGCGTTCAGCGCCGCCTGTTCCGGGGTGCGGAACGCTTCACCAAACGTCAGCCGGTAGCCGCGTTCTTCCGCCCAGTGGATCAGGTTGGCCACCATGACGGTAAACAGCTGCTGCTTTTCACTCAGGGTCATTTGTCACACTCCCGTTTTTCTTTCCCGCTGCACGTCTGCGCAGCCACATTTCAACAGCCTGATAACCTGCAATACCCAGCGCTGCACCAAGTCCCTGAATAGCCAGCGGGCTGGCCTCCGGGATTTGAATCAGCACCGCGCCAGCGATGACTGAAACAAAACTGCCCAAAATCACACGGCTGATAAACAGGCGCGGTGTAATGGGATCATCACTGGCCAGCACCTTCGCAACAGCAATGAGCGCTCCCATAATCAACAGTGAATAAAGGCTCTTTTCATGTTCCTGCATTCCGACTTCCTTATCCGATCAGGTTTTCCGTGGCTTCCGCTTCCAGATACGGCACACCGTTGATGTTCACGAACTTGGGACTGGTCACAAAATATTTGATTTTGTGCGTCGCCACTCCACCGCCCTTGGGATCGATATCCAGCAGATTACTTAGCTGGAGTTTGTTGCCGAACGATTCCACTTTCATTTCTTCGCTGCCCGCTTTGGCATAGAAAAGAAAATCCAGCGGCGGAATACCACGCCACGAACCTGCGGCGCGGGCTTTGGCCGTCAGTACGCCCAGCACTTTGGAACTGACTTCAATTTCTCCTTCTGCTGCCACATCACCATCAACATGGCCATCCGGCACACCACGGGTCTGGGCGGCGGCGCTGTTATCCGTGATATCGAGTGTGATTTTCTCGATGTGGATCAGATCACCATCGAGATAGGTATCAAACGACATACCCGAAATACGTTTACTCATGCAGCGGCCTCCAGACTGGCATCCAGTAACAGACTGATGGTGATTTGCAGCGGGACTTCCCAGGTGCGTACCACCAGATAAATATCCACCGTCTTTTTGTTCTTCCAGACAATGGTCACATCACCCTCCTGCGGCGGCTTCACTTCCCCTGGAAATGACACGCCATTGATACTGGCTGCCGTGGACATTTCACGCAGTGGACGTGCAAACAGCGTCTGGTGCGCAGCAATGCTGCCCGGGGTGCTGTTCAGTGAACGATCCGCGATTTTGCTGATCGCCAGCAGACGTACACGACGCGCCGCTTTATCGGCAACACGCAGGGTTTCAATCGACTGATAATCGCCGCCTTCCACATCCAGCGTTCGCCCGTCAGCCCAGTAAAAACCGTCATAATCCGGGTACCACATCGGCACACTAAAGCGCTGCGCTTCCAGTGCCTGAAGCGTGGCCAGCTCCAGTACCGCCCCGGTACCATCAACCGGCATTTCATCACTGCCCAGGTTCAGCAGCGCCCCGGTTTTCACACGGGCGGGACTGTCTGCGATAGTCACGGCACGGCTGCACAGACGGCCAGCCAGCACACCCGGCTCATTTCCCCACAGACGCGGAACCAGCTGCACCGCCTTCTCTGCAATACCATCCTGGATGGCAGACACACGGGTCAGGTAATCCGCCTGGGCTTCTTCTTCCTGCATTCCCTGCACGGCCAGGATGAACCACACCCAGCGCCCATATTTGGAAATCAGCGTGGATCGCAACGTCACGGCCTGATTTACCTGGGCTTTTGCCGTCACATCACTGGACAGCACCACCCCTTCCACCGAACACACCACCTGCGCGGCCAGAACCGCTTTCACCCATGCATCGTCCTCAGCATCTGCGGGCAGTACATGCATAAATGCCCACCAGTTCTGACCAGCGTTTGCCAGTGCCGCCAGAACATCGTTTTTCAGCGGGCTTTCCCCTTCTCCCAGCAGTGCATCAAAATCACTCTGGGCATTCACCGCCAGCGTTTTCCCCACATTTTTGGTACCCGTACCGATAAACAGCAGCGTGCGTTCCACTTCATTGGTTTCACCCAGCAACTGGTTTACCTGGTTCACGGTCACGTTTGGCCAGGTCATGCTTTCCCCTTAATATCCTGCGCCTTAACATCCCAGCCAAAGCCAATGGCCTGAAGCTGACGCGCCAGCGCGTTATCAAATTCATCGTCACTCATGCCCAGAAAGACACGGGCAGGAAGATCCACTGTCCAGCTGGTTTTCACCGCCTTACCGCTGAGTTTTCGAATCAGTAACCCCGCCCGGCTGTATGGCATCGTCTGGGTTAACTCGCCCAGCGTGGGCTTTTTCCAGCGTTTACCGGTGCGTACCCGGTACCCCAGCGCCCGCAGTTTTTTGGCCTGGGCTGGCGTGGCCATTTTTCCGGCCTCCACCTTCCGTGGCTGGCTGCGACGGCTGACACTGACGCGCATCCCGTTTTGTTGCGCATATCCGACTGTCCCGGCCGGTACCGGCGTTTCCCCGTTCCGGTAGCCACCACCCTGCAAATAGATCCGTACCGCCTGAATTTCTGGCATTTCACGGATATGCAGTAGTTTTGGCAGGTTCCGCAGCATCTTTCCTTTGCGCTTCGTTTTACGCCACGGCCACTTCTGGCCATCCGGTGCTTCCTGATTGCGAACGTGCCGTTTTGCGGCGGCAATCACGCCATATTTGGCCAGCCTCCAGATAAGACGCTGGCGCTTTTTGGGCGGCAGCTCCATGCTGGCCAGTGATTTACGCAACTCTGCCAGCTGTTTTTTATTCAGCTCGCCACCGGCAATCATTCGTTACCGCCTACCGGCGCACCGGTTTCATCCACGCCATAAATATTGGCGGTGATCGCTATCCAGACTTCAGGGTTAACCAGCGACCAGCGTTTCCCCTGCCACGGGATCGCCCCGTTTTCGTCCTCCCTGATCACCAGTTCTTCCGCCATGGGTACCGTCAGCACAATGGTGGCGGTTTCCTCATCCTCCACTGACACATCCCAGTCCGGTTCAGCTTCAGTCAGGCCGACTTCATCCAGTAATTCCCTGTCAGCCTCATCCAGCCACGCAGCCAGCAGCGACATAAGCAACTGCGGCGGACACAGGCGGTACGGAAAACGCTGCCAGCTGATTACCGCGTCATAGCGAATCACCGCCTGGCGGTACTGTCCCAGCCCGTAGTCCTTCGCGGCGGGGATGAACTTCATTTCATCCAGAACACTGTCAAATGACTGCATGGCGCGCGGCGGCACGTTTTGCTGAAAAAATGCGGTCAGGCTCTCAAGCTGCGTCTGGCTCATACTTTTTTCACCGTTGCCCGTTTAAGCCCCTTCATACGACGGATAACCACTGAAGCCTCAGCCAGTAACCCGGCGCGGGTTTCCATACTCTCCTGCCCCGGATGGGTTTCACGTCGCCCGACAGTGGCGAACTCCCCCAGTAAATCCGCTTTCGCCCTGGCAAATACCGCTTTCATGTACTGGGCGCACAGACTGTTAAGCCCGCCCATGCTGACACCCGGAACATCTGCCGCCAGCGTGTGGCCTTTTGCTTTCCAGCTGGCCTCCACGTTTTCCAGCTCGGCATTCACCTCCGCGACAGCGGCCAGCAGCGCCTGACTGATGGTGTCCGCATCAATATCGGCTGGCAGTGACCGCTGCGCCTGAAAGTCCTTCAGATTCAGATCCGGCCAGAACCCGTTATTCGTCAGCGGTTCATCCTGATAATCCAGCGGTTTTCCGCTAAACATAATTCCCCCGAAAAAGGCGGACTGACCGGTTTCCACGGCACAGTGACACACGGAGTGTTCTGCCCTCCACCGCGTCCGCCTGGCTTGCGGTAGTCTTTACCCCTGCGTCAGTTTTCGGATACGGGCGGCAATCGTCTGCCGTGCCGTTCTGACGCCGATTTTTAAATAGTATTTTTCTGCGGTGGCCAGCAGTTGATCGGCTTTCTCCAGCGTTTCAATGTCGTCCACACTCGCAGCCGTTGTCTGGCCATCTTCGCCGCGCAGCAGCTCCAGCCCGGCAAACTTGAACCACTTGGCCGTAACCTGTTCATGCAGCCGCCAGGTACTGGCGACACGCTCAAATGTGCGGGAAAAATACGGTTCAACACTTTCCCCGCGCCCGGATGTTTCCTGCGCCCAGGCCAGCATCGTATCGGCCACGAACGTAGGAAAATTGCTGCGCAACCGATCCGGGGTTGCCTGCTGCTGGCTGATTGCAATGTCAGCCCAGTCCAGCGCCTTATCCAGATCGCCCACGTCAAACAGCCAGATAACACACCAGGCAAATACCGGGTTGGCGTACACCTGCCCGCTTTCCAGATACGCTTCCACAGTCGGTGTCCAGCGCGGCAACAACACATCCCGCTTAAACTCAACGCGATCCGCGATTGTCGGCAGGTTACGGGCATGTTCCACATCCGTTTCCAGCGCCTTAATCAACAGGTGCATGCTTTCTGTGGTTTCCAGTGCCTGACTGCGTTTCAGCTTTTGTTCCATCGCAATGCGCTGGCTGTGACGCTGCGCGGGAGAAAGTGCCATTTATCAGCCCTCTGCTGGTTCGGAAACCTTGCCAATGGTCACGGCGGATTCATCAATGGCCGCATACAGTTCCGGTACTTCAACCGCATAGCCTTCGTTACGCAGGTATTTGTTTTCGAACTGCTTACGATCTTCAACAAATTCCGCCTTACGCATGCGGGTGTTGCGCTGGGTGTAGATATGCAAATTAGAAAGCGGCGTGACGACCATACGTTTACCCGGCATAAACGGCGGGATAACAGCAGGACGGCCAGCAATAGTGCTGCCCAGCATCTGCGCCGCGATTTTCTCAGTCGGGCGGTCTGCGGCCTGATACAGTCGGTATTGTTCAGCAGCAACCAGATCAGCACCGACCAGAACCACCAGGCGCGGGTCATTGCGGAACTGGGCAGGAATCTTGGCGTTAATCAGGTCAGAAGCCATTGCATCCAGTGACTTGTAATCCCCGGCTTCATCCAGCACGACCTGATCGGTCATAATCTGATTACCACCCAGTAGCGTTTTCATACGCTCATGCCAGCCGATGTTGACATCTTCGCCGTTCGGGTTATCCGTTGGATTCGTCGTTTTGGCACGGCTCTTACCGTTAAAACCAATACGCAGCATATCCAGCGCAAACGCCTGTGTGGTAAACGCCTGGACCAGGTTGTAAAACTCGTTTTCGTCCTTACCGGCATTGGCCCAGACCGAAAGCAGATCCCAGCGCAGTGCGGCGCAGCTGTCTGTTTCAACCAGTGAGTAGTCATTGCCGTCCACGCCAACCTGACGAACAAAGCGGCCATTTTCACTGCGGCCGGTATGCAGCACGGAGGAACCGACAGAAATCACCTGGCCACTCAGCTGGTCAACATCCAGACAGGTGATCATGTTCAGGAACTCCACGGATTCCAGCAGCGCCAGACGCAGCGCATTTTCCTGCGGGTCATTCAGGGAGAAATAGCGACTGGTATCACGTGCGCCAAACTGCTGCGCCATACCACTCGAATATTTATCCAGTAAATCCCGTGCACGATTATTAAGGTGCATAAAACTCCCTCGCGATTAAGCGATAATAAAAATGTTTTGTACTAATTAACGTCAGAACGTATTACAGGAAATTAAATTTACCCGCTTTTTCTGAAATCTTGCGCCCTGGTGTACGGGTTGATTTATTACCCAGATCGTTAAAACGTTGAACGATATCTTTTGCATTATCACGAATAGCCGCAAATTCTTCGGTATCGACCACTTCCGCAATGGTATCCACATCACCCTGAACTTCATTCAGCTGATTTTCAATTTTGGCCACACGGCCTTCCAGTTCGTTTACCGCGTTGGCCAGCGCCTGTAACTTATCATCACCCTGTGCGGTATCATCAGGCGGCGTTTCATCTTCAAACTTCGGTTTAATACCAAACAATTTTTGCCAGTTCTTCATTCGAATTTCCTGTTTTATTTTTCCATCACGGGAAATCACACAACTGTAATATCCCTGCTTAGATAATTTTTTGCGCCGACTACTAAAGCGCAGCCGTGTGGTACCAACACTGGCGGGAGTATCTGTAACCGCCAGCCCCTTGAGGTATGTACGCCCACTACCGCGCCAGTTTTCTTCCGGTTCAATCGAGAAGAACAGGAGCTGATCTTCATGGTTGGCGAATATCAGACGCATATTCGGGCAAAGGCTGACGTAAAGCCGCGCCAGTCCATCCTCACCATCATGCCAGGTGGCTTCCAGTACCTCCCCAAAATTACCGCAATCATCCTCATGTTCTGGCCAGATTAAAGCGACATAGTGGTTATAGTCATAGGTTTCCCCCATATCGATAATCCACTGACGTTTAATATCTCTGCCGTCAACAGTATCCCCCTCGGTAGCAACACACAGCCAGTCAGTTTTTAAATGCGACATATCCCCCCTGATTTATTCACCGACGCTGCAAATCAATTATTGCCAAATAAAACCACCACTGCATTACGCTTTATTCTGAACAGTTCGGTTATCACGTATTACCGAACAGACACGAATTAACACCGCCGTTTTTTCATAACAGCCACGGCATAATTATCAGCATGGCTAAATACTCAGAAGAACTAAAAGGCGTTGTCCGCGCACTTTATTTGCGCCGCTATACGCCAAAAGAAATTGCATCAGAATTAAATCTGCCGAATGCGCGGATCGTTTACTACTGGGCTGAGAAATACAGCTGGGCTGATTTACTCAGCTTTGAAAGTACAGAGGAGGCAATTGAACGCCGCTACCAGCTGCTGGCCAGCCGCGATAATAAAACCGATCTCGACCTGAAAGAAATGGACATGCTGATTGCCCACGCCACAAAGCTGCGTGCTCAAAGCAATAAGCATAAAGAAAAGATGGCCAGCGGCCAGAGTAACGGGCAGGCAGCTGCGCGGGACAGCAACAGCGATGAACCGCGCCCCAAACGCAAAAACAGGAAAAACGATATTTCTTCTCTGACCCAGGCGGATTTTGACTCATGGGCGGAAGAACATCTTTTTGAATACCAGAAACACCTGCGCAGGAACATTGGCCAGCAGGTCAGGAATATCCTTAAAAGCCGCCAGATCGGTGCCACCTGGTACTTTGCATTTGAAGCCTTTGAAAACGCGGTCATGACAGGCGATCCGCAAATCTTCCTGTCAGCTTCCAAAGTCCAGGCGGAATACTTCCGGTCTTACATCGTCAACATTGCAGAGCAGTATTTTGGCATCACGCTGACCGGCAACCCGATCCGCCTCAGCAACGGCGCTGAACTGCGTTTTCTCTCAACCAACAAAAACACGGCACAGTCTTACAGTGGCCACCTGTACTGTGACGAATATTTCTGGGTGCCTAACTTCGCCAGGCTTAACGAAGTGGCCAGCGCAATGGCCACCCATGACAAATGGCGCACCACCTACTTTTCAACGCCATCGGCCAAAACGCACCAGGCTTACCCGTTCTGGACGGGTGAGGAGTGGAAACAGGGCAGCAAAAAACGCGCGACCGCCCAGTTCCCGTCCTTTGATGAAATGCGCAACGGCGGACGGCTTTGCCCGGATGGGCAGTGGCGCTATGTCATCACGATGGAGGATGCCATTGCAGGTGGCTTCAACCTGGCCAACATCGAGAAGCTGCGCAACCGATACAACACGGCCACCTTCAACATGCTCTATATGTGCGTGTTCGTGGACAGCAAGGATTCCGTATTCAGCTTTTCAGACCTGGAAGCCTGCGGCGTGGAGGTGGACACCTGGCAGGATCACAACCCGGACGCTGCGCGGCCATTTGGTGACAGGCCAGTATGGGGAGGCTTTGACCCGGCACGCAGCGGCGATTTGTCGTGTTTTGTGATTATTGCCCCGCCGATGTACGCCGTAGAAAAATTCCGCGTTCTGAAGGTCATTAACTGGAAGGGCATGAACTTCCGCTATCAGGCCAGGCAGATCGAACTCCTGTTTAAAAAATACAACTTCACCTATCTGGGAGTGGACGTTACCGGTATTGGCCAGGGGGTTTTTGACAACATCCAGCATTTTGCCATGCGCGTGGCCGTCGCCATTCGTTACGACATGAACACGAAAAATCAGCTGGTACTGAAAGCGGCGGACGTGGTGGAAAGCCAGCGTATTGAATGGGACAAAAACCTGAAAGAGATCCCGGCCAGCTTTATGGCTGTACGCCGCACCACCACGCAAAGCGGTAACGCCATGACATTTGTCGCTGACCGCAGCCAGGACACTGGCCACGCGGAGGCGTTCTGGGCGATTACCCACGCCCTGCATAACGAACCACTCAACTACGAAAACAAACCGAAATCCCGCTGGGGTGTAAGGAAAGAGGCTGCATGAGTAAAAAAAACCGCTTCGTTAAGCGCAACCCGCGCGGCGATAAGTCCAAAAAAATGAGCATCATTACATTCGGCAAACCGGAACCCGTCCTGACCACCGGCACGGATTACCGCGACATCTGGTACGACAATGCCGCCGATCACTTCACCCAGCCGATTGACCGGCTGGCACTGGCACAGCTTATCAATCTGAACGGTCAGCATGGCGGCATCATCCACGCCCGGAAAAATATGATTGTGTCTGATTATCTGGGCGGTGGCCTGACTTACGACCAGCTGGAAGCCGCGGCGTTTGACTATACAACCTTCGGGGATATTGCGATTGGTAAAATCCGCAACGGATGGGGGGATGTGATTGCCCTGGAACCTTTACCCGGTCTGTATATCCGCCGCCGTAAAATCCGGGACAACGCCACAGACCAGCCCGGCGATTATGTGGTATTGCAGGACGGGGAACCGCAGGTATGGCCGCAGGAAGATATCATTTTTATCAAGATGTACGACCCGCAGCAGCATATTTACGGGCTGCCCGACTATATCGGCGGCGTACACTCGGCATTGCTTAACAGTGAAGCCGTAATTTTCCGCCGCCGCTACTACCACAACGGCGCTCATACTGGCGGCATTCTCTACACGCGCGATCCCAGTATGACGGATGAAATGGAAGAAGAAATTGAACAGCAACTGCGGGACAGCAAAGGTATTGGCAACTTCTCCACCATTCTGGTGAACATTCCTGGCGGGGATGGGGATGCGATCAAGTTTATTGAAATGGGGGATATCTCTGCAAAAGATGAATTTGCCAACATCAAAAACATCAGTGCGCAGGACATTCTCAACGCGCACCGCTTTCCGGCAGGACTGGCCGGAATTGTCCCGCAGAACACTGCCGGTCTGGGAGATGTTGAAAAGGCGGAAAGGATTTACAAGAAAAGCGAGATAGCGCCCATTCAGCGCCGGTTTATGACCGCTGTTAACAACGATCCCGAAATCCCGGAACGGCTGCACCTTAACTTTGATTTAAGTTACACAGAATCAACGGATAAGGATGCGGCATGAGGCGAAAAAGGCTAAAATCCAGGCATCATTTAACAGCTGGAGCATGGAATATGCGAGTTCTGAAAATCGAATGCCCGGAATGCGGCTCAAAGGCTGTTATTCGTAAAACAAACCGGAAGCACCGGCAGATTGCGGATATTTACTGCGCCTGTTCAGATGTGGAGTGTGGCCATACGTTTGTGATGAATCTGACGTTCTCCCACACTCTCAGCCCCAGCGCGAAAACGGGTGATGCGATGGTGCAGAAAATACTGAATGCACTTTCACCCGATCAGCGCCAAATGGCATTAGACCTACTGAAAGCGACTCCCGCCGCCTGATAAGCCCCCTTCTTGGGGGTTTTTAGCTTCTGTTCTGACCATCTCCCGCATTTCTCCAGCAATCTCACCAATCCAGGCCAAAGCGATTGTTTTTTCTCTCTGGTTACTTTCGTACACATGGGCAATTTTGGCCAATAACTCAATGCGCTCCAGCTGTGCCGACGCTTCCAAAAGATCCATTTAGCCCCCACAAACAATATATTACTGTATATGCATACAGTACACCGTAAAGCACAAATTGTGAAATGTATTTTCCTGCCATCTACTGACAAATGAACGTGTTACACAGATTTATACCGCTACAACCACCCCGGCCACAGCTCGTGCATTGGCTCGCTTCGTGTCTCTTGCAACCGGCCATTACGGTAAATCAATGCCACCTGGCCAAATCTCAAACCACTACCCCGCATGAGAATGGCTATTTCATCGTCAGAACCATCAAAACCCCGGCTGCGCAATTCCAGTTTTAACCGTCTGCGGGTTCCACCCTCCGTACAGTTATTGACAGAACTCCAAGGGGCGGCGTTGCCGCCAGAAAAACCCGCCTCCGCTGACGCTTCGGCCAACTTCGCAACCTTCTGCCACTTCACAAGACGCGTACATACCGCCGAATCTGGAACCAATGGCGAATAGACACCCTGAACACGCTGCACGTCCTCTGCGTATTCATTACCCTGCTCTGTGATTTCATAGGCCAGACGAACGACCAGATCACGACGGGCAACCAGTGCGCCACCCTGCGCCTGGGTGTATGCCGCCCAGTCCCCAACATCCGCAGCAGCCAGAACCGCATCCATTCTGCGGTCAGTCAGTACCTGATTACGCAACCGGCGAAGCTCGCGCCAGACTGTCACCGGCGCACCGCCAATCTGCTGAAACTGACGAATGCGCCAGCGTGAAGCCCATGCAGAAACGGATTTGGCCATATCCCGCAGGTTCTCCCCTGTTTCGTCGTCCTGCTCACCATCCAGCGCAAACCCATCAATGTTTTTGGATATGTATTTGGCGATGTAACCCGTAGCCGAGCCTTTAGCGGGATCGATGGCTTCAACATGGAAACGTGCCTTTAGCGCGTTTGGCGTTTGTAGTTCTTCGGAGTCGGTAATTCTGGCGTGGTAGCAAAGAATATCGCGCACGGTATCCACATCACCAGGACGCATAAAAAGCAGCATGTGCCAGTGCGGTGTCCCATCGTGGTGAGGCTCTACCACACGAAAACCAAAAACATGGATACCTGCTCGGGAAATAGCGGCGCGGGCTTTCGCCCATACACCGCATAAGTAGCGCTGGGTGTCCTGCGGGGTGCAACCATCCCACTGTGAAACAAAACCCCCTTTGCTGTGCACCGCATGGAAACGCGATGGCGCGGTGATAGTGTAAAACTCACCGGCCAGCCCTTCTTCATTGGCCATATCTTCAAACCCTCTCATTCTTACCATTAGCTCACAGCGACGGATCGCCGGATTAGCAACACTGCGGTGCACCATGCTGTCCAGTGCGATACGCAGCCCTTCATCATTCAGCAGGTCAAACTTTTTGAAGAACTCAAGGTTCCGCTTTTTCTGGTCTATCCATTCACCCAGGGTTTTACGGGACACATAAGCACTGGCGGCTTTCTGTACCTGCCCAACGGCAATGGCCATATGCTCACGCTGCATATCACGTGCCCACTTAAGACGCAGATACCACCATTCAGGTGCCATCATGCGGAGAATCCCGGATTCAGCCTTACGCGTTTCCAGTTTCCCGCCATTAGCTTCATGTTCAGCCCAGTACGGCGGTTGATTGTTCAGCATCAGGGAACACGTGCATAAATGGCGGTAAGACTCCAGCGTACGGCGGCGCAGCTCTGCGGCATCGTCAGTGCTGCCCACAAACTGATCGGTGAAGTCATAAAGTGACTGTGAGATCCAGCCAGATATCTGACCAGCCAGTTTTTTGAGGTCCGGGCGGTCAAGTGACGGCAGTCGCTCCAGCGACTTACCGAAAGGAAGATCAAGTGCATCAGCGGCCAGCTTGTAACGTGCAGCCACTTTGCGCAGACGTGGCAATACATTCCCGCCGATAGTTTTGCGCAGAAATGTATTGGCACGGCGACGCCCGTCACGACCAGCCAGCAGCTTTTCGTAACGGTTGCCGAAATACCCGGCTAACCAGTCGGGTATCTCATGCAGGTACTGGGAACGCCATTCATAATCCTGTGGGTTAACAGCCCACAAGCGACGTTCTGTAATCGTCGCATCTGACGGGGTACCAGGCGCAAAGGTTTCACGCCGCCAGACATTGACGGCGTGGTGTTGGCCAGGCTCCAGTATATCAACCACGGTTAGCCCACTTGCGCCAGAAATCAATCAGGAAGGCCACAAGTACGGCCGCTACCAGTGGTAGCCAGAAAACCGCACTCAGGGTGATTAACCCTAAGTTCTCAGCATCGTGATCAAATTCGTCCTGGCATTCGTCCCATAAGAGAAAGGCGAAAGTGATACAGGCAAACAAGGCATAAAAGCCGGTGATAATTTCCGTCATCATGCCACCACCGCCCGAACGTCGATCGCTGGGTTAGCAGGTGACTTAAGAATCAGCTCTGCGGCAACTTTCTGGCTTGCAGCTGCTGCACCCACACTGCGTGGCGCATTTACCCGCACAGCATCAAATCCTGCATACAGGTAATGCACCATTTCCAGATCGCTGTTTGACGCGACAACCTTAATCCCACGCTCAGCCAGGCGGCGCAGCTTACGCGCCAGCCGCCCCTGATCCATGTGAGAAAAACCGCGCTCATGGTAAGCGGTGAAATTGTCGGTATCAGTCAGGTAAGGCGGATCACAATAAACAACGTCATGCTCGTCCCTTACCAAATCAAGCGTTTCTGAATAGTGGGCAGTAATGAACGTTGCACGTTTCGCCTTTTCAGCAAAAGCGCGGATTTCATCAGCAGGAAAGTAGGTTTTTTTGTACTTACCAAACGGAACATTGAACTGGCCACGGCGATTGTATCGGCACAGGCCATTGAAGCAGTGACGGTTCAGATAAAGAAAACGCGCCGCAGCTTCCACAGATTCAGAACCAAAGGATTTGCCGGGCTGGTTGAAGGCATCACGTAACGCGTAATAGAAAATTGCTCGGTTTTCTTCATCGCCTACTGAACCGGCAGAAAATAAAGCCTCCAGCTCAATAAGCAACGCGTCGGTATGATAAGCCATCGTCTTATACAGGTTTACCAGATCAGGATTCACATCAGCGATCAGGTACTCGTCATAATCCGTATTCATCATGACAGCACAGGAACCGGCAAAAGGTTCTATCAGGCGCTTACCCTCCGGCAGATGGGGAAGCAGTTTCGGCATAAGGCGGGCTTTGCTGCCCACCCACTTAAGCGGAGTTTTAACGGCCATATTCAACCCCGCTTAAAAGCAGTTCTGATACGCCGTTAGAAATGATGTATTCCAGCACTTCAAGGGGTGACAATGGCCGAACAGACAACACTACCCAGTTATCCGTATTGGCAATGATTTCATTCACCGGCAAAACATGGGTAATAACCGCCGCCCACTCTCGTCCGGTGTATTTCCCGTGCTTCCACTCGCACAGTGAAAGAACGTCACCAGTTTTATACCCACGATCATTCTTACGCAGTTCGGCCTTTTTCTGACCAGCCACCACAGCATCAAGGTATTTCGGTGCAATTTTTAACGCATGAATTTTTACTGCCATGCGGCACCGCCTTTGCTGCAAATGGCTGCGGCTTCTTCACGGATTAACTCAACGATTTCCGTTGCGCTTAAACCTTCATTGGCTGCATGGGTGGCCAGCTTATCCAGACGGGTGGAACACAGATCAGCAGCAGCAGCTTTACCTTCCTGAGTGGCTTTGGTGAGCATAGCCAGCAGGTCAGTGCCTGATTTTGTTGCGGGTAAATCCTGACGTGTCATGTGCATTTTGGTTTCCTTAAGGCAAAAGAATCCCCGACCACCTAAGCTGTGGCCAAAAAATTCAGGTTGTTAATTAGTGAAAAGCGGGTTGTACAGTGACGGCGGAATGGTTCGGTGCTGGAATAAGGTGCAGCTCGTACGTTGTCCGCCACCACTCTTGGATCAGTGCTTTAATTTCGCCAACACCCAACGCACCGGCCGTGTAGAAAATTGCGCGGATTCCGGCCAGCGCTTCAATCTGTGCTTCTTTGCTTTCGGCCTCGCGGTACACGCAGCACCAGAAAGCGGCATTGATTGCCAGCCAGTGACGCGGATTAGTCATGTGCTCAGTGTCATTAAAGAAGAATGGATGCAACGCAATGCGACCATTTTTACTGGTGCTTTTCTCTGCAAAAGCCACGGCGTAATTATGTGGAACGCCCCACACGGCCAGCTCAGCCCCTAACGATTTACCTTCAACGGAAATAATGGCCATCAATGATTCCCCTGTTGTTGCAACTTTTGGACGATGTGAGGCGCGATAACCATCTGCACCCCGCTACTGCTATAAATTGGATGTGCCTTTTTGATCGGGCGGTTCGCGGTGCGCTTCGAAAAATCGCTGTCACGTAAACTGCCAAAACCTTCAAACGTTAACCGCGCCCGTGAAATGCCCCTGCGTAGTTGAATCATGTCCCGATAGCCCAGGCGTTCATAAAGCTCCCGCCAGCAGCATTTGCTTAAGTGGGCTTTGAATACCCCGGCACCAGAAGTAACCGCAGCGGCATGAAGCACTACGCCGCGCCACTCTGGTGTTAAGTTGTCCCACCAGTCCCCTGCATCGCTGTAGGCTGGGTTGATCTGAAGACGCATTCTTTTGCAATGTTTCAGGGCGACTTCTGCACGCTCAGTGCTAATTTTCATAGTGCTGATCCCTATAACCCCATCAGACGACGCCACCACGGACGGCGCGATAGCTGACCATTGAATTTGTACATATGGCCAGGATTCCAGCGCTGACCATTTGGCAGTTCGATCCAGCCAGTGGAACCGCTTGGCAGCTGCATGGCTGGGGATTCATTTTTCAGATAAGTAACAAACGCTTTCATGGTGCTCCCTCACATCAAGCCGGTGGCGTTAGCCGTCACCAGATCCACCGCTGCGGCCAGAACGGGCGCAGACTGGATACGGCTTTCAACGGTATAAGCCAGTACGGATAAGCTACGGATTGCATCGCGAGCGCGATCCAGAATTTGTGTTCGGCGGGCGGCGGTCATATGACCAGTTGATACGGCTTCCCCAGCAATTGCGCCCACACTGGCTGTGGCACTGAGTGCGCACAGCTGCATGTTGCCTTCTGTGGCATTGTTCACCGGTACAGATGGAAGGCAGTTAATCTGCCCCAGCATCCCATCCAGTAAACGCGCATCTTCGGTGTAATCCGTAATGGCTAACAGCTCGTCACAGGTTAAACGGTGCGGCTGTGCTGGATTCAATTTGTTGCGCAGAATCTGCGGCCTCATGCCAACGGCAGCGGCTACATCTTCCAGATTGTGTTCAATTGCAAATGCTCGGCAAGCCGCATCAAAGTGAGCATGTTTAGAGGTCTGGTAATCAAACATTGTTAGCCCCGCTCTAATCCGTAGGATGATTTACGCGTTAAGCGAAACATTACATTCGCTTAACGCCATAACGGTTAAGGCAGCCATATTGACCTCAACCAAACCTTTTTTTTGTGCGCCTTTGGGTTTGATGGGCAATTTTCCGTATGAAATCAGGTTCTCAGCTGTACTTCTGGACATACCCGTACGACGGCAATATTCATCAAGTGGGATGTATGGATCTGGGATCACGATTGTAATGTTGGGACGCATAATGCAAACTTCTCCGGTTAGGGGATACGCCAATATCCACCGCTATCGACCAATATTCGACTTAACCTACAACACGGAGACTCTACTTCGACTAAATCGAGAAATCAATATCAATTTCGACTTAATCGAAAGGGCGAGCTAATGAGCAAATTTTCCTTTGAACAAATAGGACACAGTAGCGACGTTTTAGATCGGGTCGTTGACGCTTATGGATTCACCTCAAAACTCCAATTAGCAGAACACTTCGATATGGCTTCCAGCAGCCTGTCTGCACGATTCAAGAGGGGGATTTTTCCGGCTGATATGGTTGTCAGGTGTGTAGCTGAAACTGGCGCTTCTCTGGAGTGGCTTGCTACAGGACAAGGTAGGAAATTTGACGACGAAGAACTCGACATTTTGAAAATGCCCCGCCGAAAAATTGTTGATGGTCTTCTATACGATGCTGGTATGTACATGCTGGATAAAGTCTCATTTTTACCAGGCACCCCTTTACCAAATACCCCAATATGTGTCCTTGAGGGGAATAATCAGTTTATCGTTGATACTTCTTTTACAGAGGTTTATGACGATGAATGGCTAGTTGAAATTGAAGGTAAAACCAGCATTCGAACCCTTACCCGCATCCCTGTTAAGAAAGTAAGAGTTAGTGGCGTTGGTATGGCGTTTGACTGCTCAATTGAAGATATAAAAACCATTGGTAGAGTTGTCTTGACCATAAAATAATCATAAGGCTTTGAAGATGATTGACTACAAAACAGCATCAAAAGATCAGCTGAAAGCAGAGATGAAACGCTTGGCCAGTGTGGTATCTGACACCCCTTTTGGTACCAAAAAAGAATTTTTCCACCTCCCGGAGATTTTAAATTCTGGCGAACAACCAGTGGCAATTGCCAGCGGAATGATGGATGGCAACACATGGCTAATAACCCTTACTAACAAACGAGTAATTTTTCTCGATAAGGGTATGATTTTTGGCGTTAAGCAAGTCGACATTAACCTCAACAATATAGTGAGTGTTGGCGGTAAAACCGGGCTTATGTTTGGTGAGATTATGATTTCTACCAGTGGCCAAAATTACACCATTAAAAATGTAATGAAGGGATCAGTAATTCCGTTCACCAACTTAGTGAATGAAACTAGAAACACTTTGAACACCCCCGCCCAATCACAACAAGAACCAACTAAAGCTACTCATTCTTTTGACGAACAAATGTCAAAAATTGAACGGCTGGCAGAAATGAAAGAAGAAGGGATACTGACTGACGAAGAATTTCAGCAACAGAAACAACGTATTCTTAATGGTTAACTTATGCCAGTTAGGAAATTAGACAATGGTCAATGGGTTGCTGACTTTTACACTGTAGACAGAAGCAACGGTAAACGCGGCAAGCGGGTTCGCAAAAAATTTGCCACCAAAGGTGAAGCGCTGGCGTTTGAAAATTATACCCTCCAGAAAGTGGAGGACGCACCTTGGCTTGGTCAGGGCAAAGACAAACGCCGCCTGTCAGATTTGATACATCTTTGGTTTGAGCGCCATGGGATAACCCTGCGCGATGGAGAGAAGCGTAAAAGCGCCATGCTTTGGGCTGACGAGTGTATGGGTTCCCCTATGGCTACAGAATTCACCGCACAGCTGTTTACCGCTTACAGGGCTAAAAGGCTTGATGGCCATTTTGCCAGAACTAAGCGCGTAACTCAGGTATCGCCGCGCACCATGAACTTGGAGCACGCTTATTTCCTCGCTGTATTTAATGAATTAAAACGACTAGGGGAATGGGACGCGCCGAACCCTTTAGAGAACGTTCGTCAGTTCAGAACAGAAGAAAGTGAGATGGCTTATCTTACTAGAGAGCAGATTGATCGGCTCTTAGAGGAAAGTCGCCAGAGCTCTGCTAAAGATTTAGAGATCATTGTCAGAATTTGCCTGTCTACTGGCGCTCGCTGGGGGGAGGCTGAGAAATTGAAGCGCAGCCAAATCACTGCTGGAAAGGTCACATTTATAAAAACAAAAGGTAAGCGCAACCGTACCATTCCCATAGATCCAGCACTAATTGCGGCACTTCCCAAAAAAAATGGGATGCTGTTCACCCCTTGCTATTATGCCTTCAGATCAGCCCTTGAACGAGCCGGGATAGAATTACCTGCCGGGCAGTTAACACATGTCCTGAGACATACATTTGCTTCACATTTTATGATGAATGGCGGCAACATTTTAGTATTACAAAAAATACTCGGCCACACAGATATTAAAATGACCATGCGGTATGCACATTTCGCCCCCAATCATTTAGAAGATGCGTTGAAGTTCAATCCACTGGTGAGAAAATGAAAAAAAAACCTGAAAAACTTAGTGATATGGACGAGGTAAGACAATTAAGAATTAATGAGTTAAGTAAAATGTTCTCACCTCATTTTAGTTCATTAAGAAACTATCAAGTCTTTATCATGCATTTAGTAATCTTTCTGGGTGCTCATAAACCTGTGGATGACAGAGACCGTACAATCAGGAACCTAGTTGCAGATTGCTATGACATGATAGATCCAATCGCCTCTAATTTAAAAGAAGGTAAGTATAACGTTGACTCACCTCTGACCATACGTCTATACGAGGCATCTTGATT
>ENA-UESL01000289-UESL01000289.1-human-gut-metagenome-genome-assembly--contig:-NODE-289-length-30309-cov-12.772956_pt1 | contig 30309 bp, 27 predicted proteins | sample MGYA00243008_ERZ508009 | MGnify/ENA primary metagenome ERZ508009 (study PRJEB26167, sample SAMN06115396) | human gut metagenome | host: Homo sapiens | place: China:Guangxi | collected 2016-06-08...
GCTACAATTAAGATGTACCGCATTCTGGAATCGGGCATCGAGGCCGAGTATTTCAATATCATTCTTGAAAACGTCAAATTCACAACGGTCGCACCATTCCTGTCTCCTAACGGTATGAGTAGTACTCACCTTGAAACGCTTGAATTGCGTTATGAAGCAATTACATGGAAGTATACGGAGGGTAATATTGTCTATCGTGATTCATGGAACGATCGTTGTTGTGCCTGATGACAAGGGGTACCAAGGGAGGCCATTGCCTCCCTTGGCTCTGACGAGGAGATAAAATGATCGACTTAACCGCCAGGATTGATATCGTTACCGGCTATCGTCCGGGAATGATTGGCCGCATTACGCAGATGCACGGCGAGTACTATGCGAAGCATTATGAATTTGGTCACTTTTTCGAGAGCAAAGTGGCCAGCGGGCTGGCGGAGTTTTCCGGTCGTCTTGAGAAACCGTGCAACCGGGTTTGGCTTGCCGTTCAGGGTGAGCAGATTGTCGGATCGGTGGCGATTGACGGCGAGGATCTTGGCAATAATGAAGCGCATCTGCGCTGGTTTATCCTCGACGATAGCTGCCGGGGAAGCGGTGTTGGCCGACGTCTGCTGAATGAAGCGATGGCCTTTTGCGATAGCCAGAACTTCGCCGCGGTGCGGCTGTGGACCTTCAGCGGGCTGAACGCCGCCCGCAGGCTGTATGAATCCTTCGGCTTTACGCTGGATAAAGCGTGGCAGGGGGATCAGTGGGGGCGGATGATGACCGAGCAGCAGTTTAGTCGGGTCAAACCCGTTGCGCCTGCCGGCGCGGAATAATCTCCCGGCGCGGATCGCCGCGCCGGGAGAGCGCCTGTTAGCCTAATAACGTCGCAATCGTTGTTATCTCCTTGCGCCACTGCGCCTGCAGCTGCGGTTTTTGATGTTTTGGCTTGCGCGCCAGATCGTCGGCCAGCAGCTGCTCAAGCGTGACTAACCGGTCCAGCAGCGCATCCTGGTCCTCCTCCGGTTCGCTACTGTTCACCATCACGGCCTGCGTCGCCGGACGACGAACGGCGGTGCGCAAAATCTCATACACCTCTTCGCTGCTGTGCCATTCGCTCAGCCCGCGCTCGTCGATAAGCCAGAAGCGATTGCAGCTGCGGTTAATGAGCTCGCGATCGTGGCTCACCAGCAGCAGGCCGCCGGGATAGTCGCGCAGCGTAGCCGCCAGCGCCGTTTTGCCATCTATATCTAAATGGTTGGTAGGCTCATCCAGCAGCAGCAGGCTATAGCGCGCCAGAGAGAGGCCGACGAACAGCAGGCGCGAACGCTCGCCGCCGCTTAAGGTGGCGACCTTTTGCCCGTGACGCGGCCAGCTGAATCCGGCGGAAATCAGCGCCCGCCTGCGCGCATCCGGGCCTGGTTCAAAGGGTTCCAGTGCGTCGAGAAGGGTATCGTCATCTGCCAGCTGATGCAGGGTCTGGTCGTAATAACCCGGCTTCAGCCGCGGATGCAGGCGCAAACCGCTCTCCGTCGTTTCCTGCTGCATTTGCCGCCACAGCAGACGCAGCAGCGAAGACTTGCCGCCGCCGTTACGGCCCATCACCGCCACCCGATCGCCGCTTTTCAGGCGAGCCAGGCCCGCGGTAAACAGGGCCGGCAGACCGGGCGCGGGGGGAACCGGGAGCTGTTCCATCTCCAGCAGTCGGTCAGCCCGCAGCATGTCGCCGTGGAGCGCCAGCCGCCAGGGGGTGCCCATGGTCAGCTCGGTTTGGCTCTCCTTCAGGCGTTGAACCTGCTTCTCCATCTGCTTGGCTTTGCGGGAGAGATCTTCGTTGTCATAGGTCCGACCCCAGATAGCCAGCCGTTTGGCGCTGGCGGCGACCCGGTCGATCTCTTTTTGCTCGGCTTTATGGCGCTGCGCATCGCTGGCGTCCTGCTCTTCCAGCGCCCGGCGGGCGGCGCTGCAGGGCAGGGAGAAGGCGTGCAGCGTTCTGTCGCGCAGGATCCAACTGGCATTAGTTACAGCATCCAATAAGATATTATCATGCGACACCAGAACGAAGCTCCCCTGCCAGGTTTGCAGGAAGCTTTCCAGCCACAGGAGGGTCGGCAGGTCGAGATGGTTTCCCGGCTCATCCAGCAGCAGGAGATCCGGCTGCTGAATCAGCGCCCTGGCAAGCAGCAGCCGGGTATGCTGACCGCCGCTCAGGGTTGACGCCCGCTGCGCGGCCTCATCTGGCGTAAAGCCCATCTCTGCCAATAGCCTCTCCGCTTGCCAGCGCTGACTCTCACGCTCAGGGGCGGGAAGTTTCGCCAGTACTACCTGCAGCAGGGGCTGCGCTAACAGCGCATCGGGTAGATGCTGTTCCACACGCGCCATCAGACAGTGACTGGCCAGCGCCACGCTGCCCGAACTGGGCACGATCGTGCCGTCCAGCACCTGTAGCAGGGTACTTTTTCCGCAGCCGTTATAGCCAATCAGGCCAATACGGTCGCCTTTTTTCAGGGTAAAGGAGAGGTTTGTGAACAGCGGGGCAAACGCCGTATCAACATGAAGAGATTGTGCAGTTAGTAATGTGCTCATTGTGAACTTACTCAAGAGTTACAGGCATGTGAATGCCTCGTCAAACATCGCTGACGATAACCCGGTAAGCCCGAGGGAAGGGAGTTAGTCTATGGTTTCTTCGCTCAAGCTGAAGTTATCGCAGCACGATACCGATAACGCTTGAGCAGGTGCGATCGCCAAATGCACGTGAAAAAAACATTTCACAGTACGACATGGGATCCTCCTTTTTTATTCAGTGAGTTGATGGGTGCTGGCAGTGTAGAGGGAGAAAGCGGTTTTGACCAGATGAGAATAAAAAAAGGCCTGCAAAGCAGGCCCCCTGTATGACTCATCTACCGGTTAAATCGACGTGCGCCGGTAGTTCCGGTACTCCGGCTGCCAGAAGTTATCGGCGATCGCCTGCAGCAACGCTTCGGCGGAGGTTTTCACCGCCACGCCCTGTTCCTGGGCGATTTTACCCACCGCAAACGCAATAGCGCGCGAAACGCTCTGAATATCCTTCAGCTCCGGCAGAACCGGGCCTTCACCGTTATTCACCAGCGGCGAATGTTTCGCCAGGGTTTCGCTGGCGGCCATCAGCATCTCATCGGTCACGCGCGATGCGCCCGAAGCGATAACGCCGAGGCCAATTCCCGGGAAGATATAGGAGTTATTGCACTGGGCGATAACGTACTGTTTGCCTTTGAGGGTGACCGGGGCAAACGGGCTGCCGGTGGCGACCAGCGCCGCGCCGTCGGTCCAGCTGAGGATATTCTGCGGCGTGGCTTCCACCCGGGAGGTCGGGTTGGAGAGCGGCATCACGATTGGCCGCGGGCAGTGCTTGTGCATCTCGCGGATAATCTCTTCGGTGAACAGCCCCGGCTGCCCGGAAACGCCGATCAGGATATCCGGTTTGACGTTGCGCACCACGTCGAGCAGCGACAGCACATCATTCGTGGTGTCCCACGCTTGCAGATGCTCACGCTTTTGCACCAGTTTGCTCTGGAACGGCAGCAGATTCGGCATGGCGTCGGTCAGCAGACCGAAACGGTCAACCATAAACACGCGTTTACGGGCTTCCTCTTCGCTTAACCCTTCGCGCTGGATTTGCGCGACGATCTGCTCTGCGATACCGCAGCCCGCGGAGCCGGCGCCGAGGAAGACAATTTTCTGCTCGCTCAGCTGGCTGCCCGCGCCGCGGCTGGCGGCGATCAGCGTACCGACGGTGACCGAAGCGGTGCCCTGGATATCATCGTTAAAGGAGCACACTTCGTGGCGATAGCGGTTGAGCAGGGGCATGGCGTTTTTCTGCGCGAAGTCTTCGAACTGCAGCAGTACGTCCGGCCAGCGGGCTTTAATCGCCTGGATAACGTCGTCGACAAACTGATAGTACTCGTCGTCGGTGATGCGCGGGTGGCGCCAGCCCATATACAGCGGATCGTCCAGCAGCTGCTGGTTGTTGGTACCGACGTCCAGCACCACCGGCAGCGTGTAGGCCGGGCTGATACCGCCGCAGGTGGTATACAGCGACAGTTTGCCGATAGGAATGCCCATCCCGCCGATACCCTGGTCACCGAGGCCGAGAATACGTTCGCCGTCGGTCATCACGATAACCTTAACGTTGTGGTTCGGTACGTTTTGCAGAATATCGTCGAGGTTATTGCGGTTCTGATAAGAGATAAACACGCCGCGGGCGCGACGATAGATCTCAGAGAAGCGTTCACAGGCGGCGCCGACGGTCGGGGTGTAGATAACCGGCATCATTTCGTCGAGGTGGTTGCCGACCAGGCGGTAGAACAGCGTTTCGTTGGTATCCTGGATATTGCGCAGGTAGATGTGCTTGTCGATCTCGGTTTTAAATCCCTGGTACTGGATCCACGCGCGTTCGGCCTGTTCTTCGATGGTTTCGACCACTTCCGGCAGCAGGCCCAGCAGGTTGAAGCTGCTGCGCTCTTCCATGCTGAAGGCGCTGCCTTTGTTGAGCAGCGGAAATTCAAGCAGCACGGGGCCGGCGTAAGGGATGTATAGAGAGCGGTTTTTCTTATGAGTGAATTGCATCGCACTAACTCCTTGATAATCGCTTCAGCCCGGGCGCGGCGACAGGCGGGGGCTGGCAGGGAATGGCAGCGTGCAGAGTATAAGGCAGATGGCATCAAAGGAGGGTAAACAAGAGGACGATAGCGTTAAAAAAACACCATCCTGTAGAAAGGACGGTGTTTTTATCATCATTCAGCTGAAAAATTAGCCACCACGGCGCTTGCGGCCGGTGGCGCGAACATGGTTAACCGTGGTTTCCGCATCGCCTTCCAGCAGCACTTTTTTCTGCTGAGAAAGCTTGTAGTTCAGACCAAGAAGATGACGTGCCTGTTGGTTCGATTTCATTCTTACTCCTTTATCCTGTGTCGGTTTCAAGGACAAGCCCGACGGGTGTCGGACGAAATTTAACCCTTAAGTACGCCGCGCATTTTTAGCGCGGCGATAATCATCGTGGCCCATTTTGCCGGGTTTAGCAACGTTGAGTCGGCAGATTAAGAACAGTCTTTTTAGCGGACCCCGGTTCGTCGGCCGGGCAGGAGGTCACCCGCCATCCGGCAGAAAGGCCCGCACGTTAGCCAGTCTTACCACTTCATTTCGCCGGTATTCACTTTGGCGCTCAGTTCCAGCGAACTCTCTTCCGCGAGTCCCGGCCAGCGCTGTTTCATCGCCTTGATAACGCCGGCGGAGTCTTTGTGCGCGTTGAGCGCCTGCTCGAACTGGGTTAGATAATCGCGGGTAAAGGTAATCGCGCGGTCGCCTGCGGGCGGAGTCCCCAGGTAATGGCCGGGGATCACCTGCTGCGGATGCAGCGCGGCCATCTCGTCGAGCGTACTTATCCACTGCTGGCGGCTCGCCACACTCTGGGTATCCGCGGTCCAGACGTGCATCCCCCACGCCACACCGGTCCCGCCAAGAATGGCTTTATTCGCCGGGATCCAGACATAGGCGGCATAATTTTGCGGCTGGCGGATCTCAACCTTTTCGCCGTCGATGGTGAAGGTGTTTGCCGTCAGCGCTTGCGGGACGTAAACCTGCTTCGGCGCGCCGTCCTTCATCTGCGGGCCCCAGTAGGCCAGTTTGGCCGCTTTGGTGGCGTTAATGTGTTTAACCACTTCCGCGGTCGCCACCACGTTGACATCCGGGAAAGCCTTCACCAGCGGCTCGAGGCCGAAATAGAAGTCCGGATCGCCGGAGGTAATCACGATGCGGGTCAGTTTTTTACCGCTTTTCTTAATCATTTCAACCAGCTTCTCGCCATCTTTGACGCTGAATTGAGCGTCAAACAGCACCGCTTCATGCGGGCCGGAGGCGAGGGTGGAGTTAACCGCGAAAATGCCGTTCTCCTGCGGGTTGTAGGTTTGCAGCGTTAGGGGCGCGGCCAGAACTGACGTGCTGAACAGCGTGGTCGCGATAGCAAGGGCAGATAATTTCATATTCGTTTTCTCTTGGTCAGGTGAATGAGCGCTATTGTACGGATTTCATGATTTGCGAAAATTCCTGAAAAAAGAGATGCTGAGTTTCATAAAACGTGCAGATGGAAATCAGTTATGGATCGGGTAATTGCCGCGCAGGTGTATATGCGCATTTGTGAACTGGGGAGCTTAAGCGCCGCCGCCCGCGCGCTGGGGATGTCGCGTCCGATGGTCAGCCGCTATCTGGAACAGATGGAGCAGTGGGCGGGAACCCGGCTGGTCCATCGCTCAACCCGCAAACTGACGCTCACGGCTGCGGGGGAAAAGGTGCTGCAAAAAACGCGCACCCTGACGCAGCTGTCGGATGAGATCGCCGGGCAAAGCGAGCGTGCGATCCCCAGCGGGACGCTGCGCGTCGCCTGCGCTCACTTTACGGCGATGCAGCTGATTTCGCCGCTGCTCCCCGATTTTCTCGCCCGTTATCCGCAGCTGCGCCTTGAGCTGGATATCAATAATCACCCGGTCAGCCTGATCGGCGAACGGATCGACGTGGCGATTCGGATCACCGACAATCCGGAGCCCGGGGCTATCGCCCGCCGCCTTGGCGTGTGTCGTTCGGTGCTGTGCGCGTCGCCGCGCTGGCTTCAGCAGAACGGTCCGCTGCAAACGCCGGAAGATCTCACTCGTCACAACTGTCTGCATTACAGCCATTTTGCCAGCCAGACCTGGCAGTTTAGCGACGCCAGCGGCGACAGCGTGGCGGTGGCGGTTTCCGGCAACCTTAGCGCCGGGATCTCCTCGCTGCTGATGGAGGCGGCGGTCGCCGGCTGCGGCATCGCGATGCTGCCGGAGCTGGAGGCGCAGCGGGCGCTCAACAGCGGGGCGCTGAAACAGGTTTTACCGGCCTGGCGGCCAAAAGCGCTAAGCGTATATGGTATTTACCTTTCACGGGACTATCAGCCAAGCGCGCTGCCGCTGTTTCTCGGTGAGATTCAGCAGAAACTGGCGCAAACTCACGATATAAAAGGAACCCTTTAATGATAGTGCTTCGCCCAATGCACGATACGGAGTACCCCGCGTATCTCGACTACTTTATCCCCGACTACGCGGCGGAAATCTCCGCCAATTACGCGCTCTCGCCGGCGGCCGCGTTAGCCCAGGCGCAGCGCGAAATCGCCGCGGATCTTCCCGACGGCGTGAATACTCGCGGCCAGGTTTTATGCTGCTTATTCGATGACAGTGACGGCGCAGAAAAGCGGGTCGGCTATCTCTGGTACAAGCCTGACGAAGAAATGCGCTCCGCCTTTATCTGCGATTTTTATATTTATCCGGCGTTTCAGGGACAGGGCCTGGGTAAACAAGCGATGGCGGCTTTTGAGCATGTGCTGAAAAGCCAGGGGATCGGCCAAATTAAACTGCGCGTCGCCGGGGATAATCAGCGCGCGCGCCATCTCTACGACGCCGCGGGTTTCCGCGTTACCGGCGTTAATATGAGTAAAAATATCCCGACGGATTGATCTGAAAAACGCCGCGCGCCGCCCAAATGCCCTGGAGGGTTCTATACTTAACCCTTTCATATCAAAAAAGGAGCGATATTATGGCAATCCATAAGAAAGGTCAGGCGCATTGGGAAGGGGATCTGAAAAGCGGAAAAGGAACCGTCTCGACCGAGAGCGGCGCGCTGAACCAGCAGCCTTATGGTTTTAACACCCGTTTTGAAGGCGTCAAGGGCACCAACCCGGAAGAGCTTATCGGGGCCGCCCATGCCGCCTGTTTCTCCATGGCGCTCTCGCTGATGCTGAGCGAAGAGGGCTACACCGCCACCTCCATTGATACCGTGGCGGTGGTGACGCTGGATAAGTCCGGCGGCGGCTTCGCCATCACCCAAATCGCGCTGCAGAGTAAAATTGTGCTGCCAGGCATCGAGGCCGATGCGTTTGACGGCATCATTCAAAAAGCCAAAGCCGGTTGCCCGGTGTCGCAGGTGCTGAACGCGGAGATAAGCCTCGACTACCAGCTCAATCCATAAGCTCACTGGCGCCCGCTATCGGCGGGCGCTCCTGCCCTGAAAGCCATCGTTGGTAAATGCCCCCGGCGTTAATAAATGCTATCTTTCTCGCTCACGGATCAGAGCAGGTGGGTAATGACCAGCATACGCGGAATGATTGAAGCTCAGGTTCTGGGCTTAACCGGCATGGCGCTAAAAGAGATCGATTTTGAACACCCCAAAGGCGAGCCGGGGCTATTTGGTCCGCAGTCGGCCATCTGGCAGGTTCATGGCGATTTTACCTCCATGCTCTGCGGCGGCGTCAGCGCGCTGCTGTTACAGATGCTGCATCCTCTGGCGCTGGCGGGCGTCTGGGATCACTCAAACTTCCGCGAAGATATCTTTGGCCGCCTGCGCCGTACCAGCCAGTTTATTTCCGCCACCACCTTTGGTACCACCGCCGACGCCGAACGGCTGATTGCAAAAGTGCAGGGGATCCACCTGCGGGTGAGCGGCAAGGATAAAGACGGCACGCCCTATCAGGCCAGCGACCCGGCGCTGCTCACCTGGGTTCATGTCGCCGAATGCAGCAGCTTTATGGCCTCGCACCTGCGCTACAAGCGGACCGTGGTCAGCGCCGCCCGCCAGGAGCAGTATTATCAGGAGGCCGCCGAAATTGCCCGCCGCCTTGGCGCTCGGGATATCCCAGTAACGCCGCGTCAGGTTGCCGACTACCTGCAGGATATGCGCCCAACGCTGCGCTGCGATGAGCGAACGCAGGAGGTTGCCGACGTCCTGCTATCGACCCGCCTGCCGGGGCGTCTTAGTCAGCCCGTCGGGCGAATGATGATGCACGCCGGGGTTGACCTGCTGCCGCCGTGGGCGCAGGCGATGCTCAATTTGCCGATGAGCGCGCTGCAGCGGCACAGCGCACGAATTGCGGTACACGGCGTCGCCCGCGTACTGCGCGCGTCGGTGCGTAACGGCGCGTATCATTGCGCAATGCGCCGGATGAATCAGTTTTAATTATTCAGGCTGCTTTTTACGCCCTAAAATATAGCCATGGCTATTATTGTCATGGCTATATTTTTTAAAAACAAACTATTCTCATTTATATATTTGACAGCAATAAAAATAAGTAAATATTCTCTTAACGGCGGCGGATTATTCAGGAAAAATTAAGCCAAATCGCGTACGTTATTTCTTTTTTTGCGGGGAAGTCATCATGGCGAATATGACTGACGATGGTCAGCGCGCCCAGGTTGCGCGTAAAACGACGCTGGTTAGCGTGGTGGTCAATCTTTTTTTATCCAGCGCCCAGGTTCTGGCGGGCGTTTTTTCCGGTTCGCAGGGATTAATTGCCGATGGTATTCATTCTCTTTCCGATTTAGTCGCTGATTTCGTCGTGCTGTTGGCCAATAAAAAAAGCGGCAAACCCTCGGATAGCGATCATCACTACGGACACCGGCGCTATGAAAACGGCGCTTCACTGGTGATTGGCGCGCTGCTGTTACTGGTTGGCGCGGGTATGCTGTGGTCCGCCTGCGGCAAACTGCTGCATCCGGCGTCTATCCCGAGCGTGCATATTACCGCTCTGTGGGTGGCGCTCGCCGCGCTGACCGCCAAAGAGATGTTATTCCGCTATATGCTCAGGGCGGCTAAACAAATTCAGTCGTCCATGCTGATTGCCAACGCCTGGCACGCCCGCTCGGATGCCGCGTCGTCGGTGGTGGTCGCGGTCGGCATCATCGGTAACCTGGCCGGCTTCGCCTGGCTCGATCCGGTGGCCGCGCTGGCCGTCGGCGCGCTGGTCACCCGCATGGGCTATACCTTTTCGTATGACGCCCTCCATGACTTGATGGATCGGTCAGTGGATAGCGACAGCGAGCAGCAGATAATCACCACCATTCTGGCAACGCCCGGCGTCGTGGCGCTGCATGACCTGAAAACCCGACGCGCCGGCGATGGGATCCTGGTCGATGTACATATCGAGGTGCCGGGAGATTTATCGGTGGCGGAAGGGCACGATATTGCGCTGTTGGCCCGCGCGCGGGTGCTAAACAGCCAAAACGTGCTGCATATGATGATTCATATTGACCCTTGCCGCGCGGATAGCGACGCGATTATCGCTTAGGTTATTCCCCTGAACGCTTGAGGGCTTTGTCAGCCTGCGGATAATATTGCCTGTGAAATAAAAAAGGACCATAATCCAGCGGCTATTCTTTCATCGCTGATAAATAGCCGGCTGACGTCGTGTCGTGTTTTTAAACAATATAAAAAGGCAATCGGATAATAGAAAGTATCTATTTCTATTATTCGTTCGAAACTTCAGGAAGTAAAACAATGATTATCCGGCCAGAACAACACTGGTTCCTTCGCTTGTTTGACTGGCACGGCTCCGTGCTGTCAAAAATCGTCTTTCGCCTGCTGCTTAACCTGATGATGTCGATTATCGCGATCATCAGCTATCAATGGTACGAGCAGCTGGGTATCCATCTTACCGTCGCGCCGTTTAGCCTGCTGGGGATCGCCATTGCCATTTTTCTTGGCTTTCGCAATAGCGCCGGATACAACCGCTTTGTTGAAGCGCGTAATCTGTGGGGAACGGTGCTGATTGCCCAGAGAACGCTGGTGCGCCAGCTGAAGAATATCCTGCCGACCGAAAGCGCAGCCCATCAACGCCTGGTGAGCTACCTGGTGGCGTTTAGCTGGAGCCTGAAGCATCAGCTGCGTAAGACGGATCCGAGCGCCGATTTAGCGCGTCTGCTGCCGGCGCAAAGCGTGGCGGAAATTCTCGCCAGTTCGATGCCAACCAACCGCATTCTGCTGCTGGCAGGCGATGAGCTTGGGCGCCTGCGCGCAGAAGGGAAGATCGGCGATGTCACCTTCAGCCTGATGGACAATAAGCTTGATGAGCTGGGGCACGCGCTGGGCGGCTGTGAGCGCCTCGCCAGCACCCCGGTGCCCTTTGCCTACACGCTCATTTTGCAGCGCACCGTGTATCTGTTCTGTACGCTGCTGCCGTTTGCGCTGGTCGGCGATCTTCACTATATGACGCCGTTCGTGTCGGTGTTTATCTCCTACACCTTCCTGTCGTGGGATTCGCTGGCGGAAGAGCTGGAGGACCCGTTCGGTACCGCAGCCAACGATTTGCCGCTGAACGCGATGTGTAACACCATTGAGCGCAACCTGCTGGATATGACCGGCCAGCATCCCTTACCGGAGAAGCTGGCGCCGGACCGCCACTACAATCTGACCTGATTTTTGTATGTTTATTATTCGTTAAATAAGTTAAATCTAACGCGTGATAGATAACATTGATTATACAGCCACCGCCCTGATTGTTATGCTTTCGTTAACAAAAAACGCCCGTTACCCTGGCTGGTAACGGGTGATAAGAGATCGTGCGGCGTTTCACCTGCCATACGCCGCCGAAAGCGCATCAGGAGTGAACATGAGTAACAGAAGACGCGTCGTTCCCGGCGTCCATCCCTATGATGGTCCGGCGGGCGGCTGGGGCGCCTTAAAAGCCACCGCTATCGCCGTTCGTACGCAAATGGATGCGCTCGATGCCCCCGCCACGCTGCTGCGGACCAATCAGCCGGATGGCTTTGATTGTCCCGGCTGCGCCTGGCCCGACAAAGAGCATAAATCGACGTTTCAGTTCTGCGAAAACGGCGCCAAAGCGGTGACCTGGGAAGCCACCAGTAAACGGGTCACGGCTGAGTTTCTCGCGGCTAACACCGTGACGTCGCTGCTGGCGCGCAGCGATTTTGAGCTGGAAGGCTACGGGCGCTTAACCCAGCCCCTGGCGTACGATAAAGCCAGCGATACCCTGCGTCCGGTGTCATGGGAAGCGGCGTTTACCCGCATCGGCGCCATTCTCCGTACGCTGCAGCCTAATGAAGTCGAGTTTTATACCTCCGGGCGCGCCTCTAACGAAGTGGCCTTCCTGTTCCAGCTGTTTGCCCGCGAATACGGCACCAACAACTTTCCGGACTGCTCCAATATGTGCCACGAGTCGACCAGCGTTGGCCTGCCGCAGTCCATCGGCATCGGTAAAGGGACGGTCTCCCTCGATGACTTTGATAAGACCGAGCTGGTTATCTCTATCGGCCACAATCCCGGAACCAACCATCCGCGCATGATGGGCACGCTGCACGAACTGGCTCGCCGGGGGGTGCCGATAATCGTCTTCAACCCGCTCAAAGAGCGGGCGCTGGAGCGTTTCGCCGATCCGCAGAACGTCATTGAAATGGCGACCTACAGCTCAACCAACATCGCGTCGACCTATTTCCAGGTTAAAGCGGGCGGCGACGCGGCGGCGCTTAAGGGTATCGCGAAGGCGCTGCTCCGGCTGGAAGCAGAGCAGGGCGAGGTGCTGGATCGGGCCTTTATCGATGAGCATACCCTGGGCTTTGCCGACTTTGCGCGAGATGTCGACGCGACCCCGTGGCCGGATATCGAACGCGAGTCGGGCCTGACGCGCGGCGATCTTGAACGGGTAGCGGCGGCTTACGCTAAATCTAACGCCACGATTATCACCTACGGTATGGGCATCACCCAGCACAATAAGGGCACCTCTAATGTACGCCTGATAGCCGACCTGCTGCTGATGCGCGGGAATATCGGCAAGCCGGGAGCCGGGATCTGCCCGCTGCGCGGACACTCCAACGTACAGGGCAACCGTACCGTCGGCATCACGGAAAAGCCGAGCCCCCAGTTTCTCGCCAACCTGCAGCGGGTGTTTGGTTTTACGCCGCCGCAGGAGCATGGTCACGATGCGGTAAAAGCGCTACAGGCGATGATCGACGGCGAATCGAAAGCGCTGCTCTGCCTTGGCGGGAACTTCGCGGTGGCTATGCCGGATAGCGAACGGGCTTTTCCGGCGATGCGGGGGCTGGATCTGAGCGTGCATATTGGCACCAAGCTGAATCGCTCGCATCTTCTGGTGGCCAATGAGACCTTTATCCTGCCGTGCCTTGGCCGAACCGAACTCGATATTCAGGAGACGGGACGCCAGTCGATCACCGTGGAAGATTCGATGTCGATGGTGCACGCGTCGTCGGGCAAGCTGAAACCCGGTTCGCCAGAGCTGCGATCGGAGCCGGCGATTGTCGCGGCGATGGCCATGGCGACGCTGCCGGAAAGCAGCGTTGACTGGCTGTCGCTGGTCGCCGACTACGATCGCATTCGCGATCTGATCGAGCAGACCATTCCCGGCTTTGACCAGTACAACCAGCGTATTCGCCATCCCGGCGGTTTTCGCATGCCGCTGCCGCCGACGGAGCGTATCTGGCCGACGCCGACCGGCAAAGCGATGTTTTCCGTTTTTCACGGGGTGCACGAAAACCAGCAGGTAGCAGGGCATGACGTGATGCGCCTGGTGACGCTGCGCAGCCACGATCAGTACAACACCACCATTTACGCCATGGACGACCGCTACCGCGGCGTGTTTGGCCGTCGCGACGTGTTGTTTATGAACGAGCAGGATATGGCTGAGCAGGGATTCGAACACGGCGATCGGGTGGATATCAGATCCGCGCTGCCGGGCCACCATCAGCGGCTGGAAGATATCACCCTGGTCGCGTACAGCATCGCGCCGGGCACCGTTGCCGCCTATTACCCCGAAGCCAACGTGCTGGTCCCTCTGGATTATCTCGATAAAGAGAGCGGCACCCCGTCGTATAAATCGGCGCCCGTCCGTTTAACCCTGCGCTCGAAAGAGATCCGCGCGCTGGCGGGGCTTCGCTAAAGCGCCGTTTGCCCGCGGCGATCGTCGCGTCGTGGGCAAAAGCGCTACCTTTGCGCCAGAATCAGCTTAATCCCCAGCCCGACAAAACCGGCGGCAAAGCAGGCTCTCAGCCCCTGTAACACCCGCGGACGCGACAGCACGTATCCGCGCATCGCCGCCGAAAAGGCGCCATAGAGCATAAAAACCAGCAGCGTCATCAGCATAAAAACGGCGCTCAGGATCAGCATTTCCCCGATCGGCGAAGCCGAGCCGCGCTGGATAAACTGCGGCAGAAAGGCGAGAAAGAAGAGCGGCAGCTTGGGGTTAAGCAAATTAATCAGAATCGCGTGGCTGATGACCTGGCGCGGGTTGCGTTGCTCGACGCCTTCCACGTTCAGGCTGCCCCGCTGGGTCAGGGTGGCCCATGCGAGGTACAGCAGCCAGGCGACGCCGGCGTACTTCACCAGCTCGAAGGCGCCGGGGGTGCTGTGGAGGATGGCCGCCAGCCCGGTTATCGCCGCCAGCATATGCGGAATAATGCCCAGCGTGCAGCCGAAGGCCGCGGCAAAACTCATGCCTCTGCCCGCCGCCAGGCCGGTGGCAATGGTGTAAAGCGTCCCGGTGCCGGGGGCGATGACCACAATCAGCGAAGTCAAAAGAAACTCAGGGGTGATGAACGCCATGATGTCATTCCTGTTGCAGAGAATCGAGGCCCTGAGTATTTCGCAAAGCCGCGCGCCGGTATTGAACAAAATTGCACAACGTCGGCTAGCGGCTCGCCTGATAGCTGCCTGGGGTTATGGCGAACTGCCTTTGAAACGCGCGGGTCAGATGGCTTTGATCGGCAAAGCCGGCCATGAAGGCGGTATCGGCGGGGGAGTGACCTTCGGCGAGCAGGCGGCGCGCCAGACGCAGGCGGGCCTGTACCAGATAAGCGTGCGGCGTGATGCCGGTTTCGCGAGCGAAGCCGCGGATCAGCTGAAAGCGGCTGAGGCCGCAGAGGGTAGCAAGCACCTCGAGAGAGATTTTCTCTTCGGGGGCATCATCGAGATATTGCCTGGCCAGCGCGATGGAGGGGGTACCGCTTTTATCAGGCCGCCGTGCGCAGAGATGGTATCGGCTCACCCGCATCAGGCAGAGCAGTAGCGCCTCTTCTACGGCGGTATCCTCAGGGGCGCTGGCGACAATCTCGCTAAACAGCCGCAGCATCAGTCCGCGCAGCTGCGGGTCCTCGACCACCGGGCGCAGGAGAATATCTTCGGCCTTTATCGCCCCCTGAAATTCAGCGGCAACCCGCTCGGGATCGAGATAGATCATCTGCCAGCTGCGCGGGCCATTCAGCGGGATACCGTCGTGCATCTCCCCCGGATTAACCATAATGATATTTCCGGCGGCGGCCTCAATTTTGCCCAGATGGCTCCACGAACGCTGCGCGCCCTGAGTGAAAATCCCGATGCCGAACTGGTCGTGGGAATGGCGCGGAAAACTCTGTTCCGTGACTAACGACATGGCTTCCAGTCCCGGCATGGCGAGCCGGTGCTGCTGAACGTGATGAAGGCGAGTTTTCAACGGTTTCTCCTGCCGGGGCATAGCATGAGTGTAGCCTCAGGCACGCGGGACGAGCAACGGTCCACCGGCGCTTGAATTTCATCAACGCAGAACATAACATTTAGCTAACATTTTGCCTGCTGCGCTGCCAGCAGATTGCGCAAACAGTGGATGATAATGGATATTAAACAGCTTAAGTACCTGATTGCGCTCGACAGAACACGACATTTCGGCCAGGCCGCGGCGGCCTGCCATATCACCCAGCCCACGCTATCGATGCGTATCCGCAATCTTGAAGAAGAACTTAATCTGACGCTGATTCAGCGCGGGCAGCGGTTTGAAGGGTTTACCCCAGAGGGCGAGCGTATTCTGGCCTGGGCGCGAGCGCTGCTGGCGGCGCACGACGGGCTGGAGGCGGAGGCGGCTATCTGTCGCGGGCAGATGGTCGGCCAGCTAAGAGTCGGGATGGTGCCTTTAGCCAGTCTGAATCCGATGCAGCTGATCAAGCCGCTGGCGGATAAATACCCGGAGCTGCAGTTCAGTCTGCTGTCCATGACCTCGGAACAGATTATCGACGGCGTTAGCCGCAACCAGCTGGATCTGGGGATCTGCTATCTGCACCACGTCGATAGCCAACTGTTCAACGTGGTCTGGCTGCCGAATACCCGCATGGGGCTGCTGCACGATAGGCGTCATTATCAGTTTGCCGACGCGACGCCTGAGTGGGATACCCTGGCCGCGCTGCCGCTGGGCTTTCTGACCAAGGGCATGTACTACCGTGAATCGATTGAGATGAGCTTTAAGGCCAAGGGGCTGGCGCCAAAATACGTTTTTGAAAGCGACTCCACGTTTCAGATCATCCAGGCGGTGCAGGCCGGGATCTGCTGTGCGATTATGCCGCTGAACAACGGCCTCGAAGCGCTAAGCGATAATCTGGAAATCAGGCCGATCGCCGAGACGGAGGTCGACTCGATGCTGGCGCTGATCATGCGCAACAAAGAGCCGGTGTCGTCGCTGGCGGAAAAATGCTTCGCCGATGCGCAGGTGATTTTTAGCGAACGCCAGTCGGCTGACGGCGCTTAGCTGGCCACCTGCGACTGGATAAATTCAAGCCAGACGCGCGTTCTGGCGGGCATAAAGTGGCGCTCCCGATAGAGGGCGGAGAGCTGTAACGGCGCCGGCGGCAGCTCCAGCAAGACTTCCTGGAGTTCGCCGCGATCGATAAACGGGCGGCAGGGTTTCTCCCCCAGAATCGCAAAGCCAACGCCGGCAAGCGCGGCATGCAGCGCCATTTCGCCGCTGTTGACGCGATAGTGCCCGTTGACGTTAACCTTTTTAAAGCTACCGTCCGCCGCGGCAAATTGCCAGGCCTGCCCCGCGAGGGCGCTGACGGTGGTAATGCAGGGCAGCACGGTTAATTGCTCGCTGTGTGTCGGCATACCCGTTCTGGCAATCAGCTGCGGAGAAGCGACCACGCAGCAGGGAAACGAAAAGAGCGGGCGCGCAATGACGCTGGCGTCTTCCATTTTGCCGCGGGTGATAATCACCGCAATATCCACATCCTCTTTTAACACCTCCATTCCCGCCAGATTGGTGGTACAGCTGACGATTATTTTTGGATAGCGCATGGCAAATTGCGCCATCAGCGGCGCAAACAGCGAGGGGCCAATTTCGTTCGGAAGACACAAGCGTAACGGCCCTTCGGGTTCTGCCTGCTGCTGCGTCAGTTCAGCTTCCGTAGCGGCAAATTGCTCCAGCACGGGTCGCATACTGGCGAGCAGCGTCTGACCGGCAGGGGTCAGCTTCATGTGTCGGGTACTGCGTTGTATCAGGCGTAGCTGAAGGTTCTCCTCAAGCTGCGAAATCTGTCGGCTCACATTCGATGAGGGCATCTGCAGCGCTTTTGCTCCGGCGCGAAAGGAGCCATTTTCCGCCACGGGGAAGAATACCCGCAGGGCGTTGAGATCCAATCTTTTCACTCTCGATTATCCCGATTTTGATAATTAACAACGTCATTTTTACCGTCTTATGCCCGGTTTTGCCAGACGCTAGACTCTGCGCATTACATAGTCAGGAGTCTTACATGCCCGGATATCTGGTACGAATAACGTTGATCATGGCCTTTGTTCAATTCATCAACGCCCTTGAATATATGATTTTTAATCCCTTATTTACCTGGATGGCGCCGACGTTTCAGGTGCCGGTAAGCCAGGCGGGTTACGTCACCGGCGTTTATACGCTGGCTTCCGTCATTGCTGGGGTAAGCGTCTGGCGATGGGTCGGTAACGTTAAACCGCGGCGCTTTTTGCTCTGCAATATGGCCCTGTTGGGGGGATTAACGATGATGACGCTGACCACCACCCGGTTTGACGGATTGTTGTTCTGGCGTTTTCTTGCCGGTCTGGTTGGCGGGACCACAATGGGCGTGGCCAGCAGTCTGCTGGTCAATATTATGCCGCCGCAGCTGCGCCCTCGGGCGTTGGCCTCAACGATTGCCGCATTCTCGCTGGTCAGCATTATCGGCATGCCGATGATGCTATTTCTCAGTGAACGAATCGGCTGGCAGATAGCCCCCGCGACGATCGGCGGACTCTGCTTAATCGCGTTACCGCTGATAAAACTCGTGCTGCCGGAACAACCCATCAAGGCGAGTCGTCAGACGGGTTTGCGCTGGTCGTCATCGGTGCTGTTTTACGCCTCCGGCAACGCGCTCGCGCAGTTCAGCCCGATGTTAATCATTCCGCTGCTGGTACCGTTACTGACGGTGAAAATGGGGGCCAGCGGCGATGAATTGCCGTGGCTCTTTTTCGGCGGAGGCGCGGCAGGATTATGCGCAACTAAAATCACCGGCAAGCTATGCCAGCATTACAGCGTCTACCGCATCAGCCTGCTGGCCAGTCTGCTGTTTATACTGAGCCTGAGCATTGCTTTTACCTGCAACCGCGGCGGAGCACTGTTTATGGTGCTATTTCTGGCCGCCGCCTACTGTCGTCTGGTGGCCTCATCGGTTGTGGCAATGCGTTTTCCAGCGGATAGCGGCAGGTCCGGGTTTACGCTTTTACAGAATACCCTGATGTCATTAAGTACGGCGGCGGCCTTTCTGCTTTCGTCGTGGGTTCTCTCGGTTGACGGCAACGGCGAGCGGGCGATGCAGGGGATATTACTGCTCTGCGCCCTGAGCGCATTGCCGCTGCCGTGGCTGCTGCGGGTTCAGGAGAAAAGGTTAGCTACGCGCGCCGCCGGCTAGCCCGGCGGCGGCTACCGTCAAATATTCTCCAGGCTGATCCCGCGGGTTTTCGGACCAAAGATGCCCACCGACAGCATCACCATCAGCATGCTGGCGACGATAAAGCTAATCACGCCTGGGGTACCGGCGTATTGCAAAATAATGCCGATCAAAATGCTGGTGATAGCCGTCGACAGCCGGCTAAAGGAGTAGCAGAAGCCGACCGCCCGCGCGCGGATGTGGGTCGGGAAAACTTCGGCCTGGTAGGCGTGATAGCTAATGGTCAACCAGGCGTTTGACCATGTGATCATAAACCCGCAAATCACCAGCAGCACCGGGCTGTTCTGCAGGGCGAACAGGGTGCCAAACACCACCGTCATCAGCGCGGAAAGCACAATTTGCCATTTGTTTTCAAAACGATGAACGAAGCGGGTGCAGAACAGACAGCCAATCGGATAGGCGAGGGTAATAAAGAACGCATACAGCAGGCTGTGGGTGATGCTCGCCCCCTGACCGGAAAGCAGGGCCGGTAGCCAGTTGCCGAAGCCAAAGAAGCCGATGGCCTGGAAGAAGTTCATTACCATCAGCATGATCGTACGTTTGCGGTACTGCGGTGCCCAGATCGCTTTAAAGCTTCCCAGCCTGCGCGGGTTATCCTGCGTCTCAACCTGGTGGCGCGGCGAGGGAGAAACGCCGCAGCGCTGTTCCATTTCGCACATCACCTTATGGGCTTCCTCGTGGCGGCCTTTTTCATCCAGCCAGCGCGCCGACTCCGGCAGCTTCTTGCGGATAACCCAGATAATCAGCGAACAGAGCGCGCCGAAGATGATCACCCAGCGCCAGCCGGTCAGGCCGAAAAGGGTAATCGGCACCAGCAGCCACGACATCAGCGCCACGGCGGGAACGGATAAAAACTGAATAAAGAAGGCGAAAGCGAAGGCTTTATTGCGCAGATGCGTCGGCACCCATTCGCTTAAATAGGTGTCGATGGTCACCAGCTCAATGCCGAGACCGACGCCGACCAGAAAGCGGCAGAAGATAACCCCTTCAGCGCTGCTTTGCAGGGCCATCATCAGCGAAAATACGCCGTACCAGGCGAGGGCAAACATAAACGTCAGGCGGCGGCCCAGCTTATCCGCCAGCGGCGCAAGCAGGCTGGCGCCAATAAACAGCCCCATAAAGGTGGACGACGCGAAGGCGGCCTGGTCGGAGATACCGAAGATACCCTGCTCGCCGGTATGGAAAATATCCTCTGCCAGCAGCCCGGTGCTGATATAGCCGGTCTGAAAAAGATCGTACAGCTCGAAGAAGCCGCCCAGCGCCAGGAGGGTGATAAAAGACCACAGGCCAACGGAGGCGGGGAGCGCATCGATGCGAGCGGTCAGGCTGGAGTGGGGATGTCCTGGGGAGGCGAACGCGGCGTCGCCCAGAACTTGGGTGGTAGACATATTATTATTTTCCTCAGATAAAATGTTTGCCTGCTAATGTTATTTGATTGTTAATGGTTTTAAATTTTTAATCACATCGGGGGAAAGAGATTTGCAGAATAAAATAATGCCAATGTGGTTTGGCTGGCGTTGTGTGCTGGTTTTCGCCTGTGGCCCGGCCGCGGGGTGAAGGAATTCACCATCTGGCCGCTAAGTTTGACCTGAAATATATTTAAGATAACGAGAGATTGTTGCGCTCAGGTTATTCACCTACATTCAAAGCGAGTACTCCCACTCAGGAAAATAATCATGTCTAGTAAGAAAATTTTACAAGCAGCGCTGGCGGCGGCGCTTTCGCTGTCAATGATGGCTACGCCGGTCTTCGCTAATCCCGGTAACGGCGGTGGCAACGGCGGTGGAAATAGCGGTAACCATGGCAACAGTGGTGGGAATAGCGGTAACCATGGCAATAACGGTAACAACGGCAATAGCGGTAAAAACAACGTTGATAAGGGCAACCAGGGTCATAAAGAAGGAAATCCGGGGCAGAGAAAAAACTACGGCAAACCCGATCATGTCTCCGCTGATATCAGCTTCTCCAGAGCGCGTTCGCTGGCGGTAAACTACGGTTTAACCGGCTATCAGTCGCTGCCGCCGGGAATCGCCAAAAATCTGGCTCGCGGTAAACCCTTACCTCCGGGGATTGCAAAAAAAGCGGTTCCGGCATCGATGCTCAACGAACTGCCTTACTATCCTGGCTATGAATGGCGCGTGGTGGGCCAGGATTTAGTGCTGATCGCGCTGAGTACGGCGATCGTGACGTCGATAATTAATGGCGTCTTTGACTAGTGAATTAACCCCGGTTCACGCCGGGGTTAATCCTGGCGGGCAGGCTTAGCGCATTAAGGTCATTCTAAACAAATCGTCACTAAAGCGAGATTTTAACTTTACTCAAATAATTGAATGACTATAATGAGCACAAATTCACACAGGAGAAATATGTTGGACAGTCACCCTTACTTAAACATCAAGGCAAGCTGACGCTATTTTTTCTGCGCTGCTTGCCAACCGGCGGGCAGCAATCTCCTCATCCAGACGATTGCATCCCATAAAAAATAACGCAGCATGGCTGCGAGGATAATCGTCATGTTCATGTTTAAAAATACATTATTCCCTCCACCGTCAACGCGACGTTAATCGCCTCTCTGGCGACAATTTGTCGTGTGCTTAATAAAGCACGTAGTTAATTCTTCCAGCAAAAATGGAGGAAGCTATGTTGATGTTTCCTTATATCGCAAATTTACTCGCTGCGATGCTGTTGGGCGCGCTGATTGGCGCCGAAAGACAGTGGCGTCAGCGGATGGCTGGCCTGCGCACCAATGCGCTGGTCGCCACCGGCGCGGCGGTTTTTATTCTGAGCTCTATCTCCACATCGCCGGATAGTCCGGGACGTATTGCCGCGCAGGTGGTTTCCGGAATTGGTTTTCTCGGCGCCGGGGTCATCATGCGGGAAGGCATGAACGTGCGCGGCCTGAATACCGCGGCAACCCTGTGGTGCTCTGCGGCGATTGGCGTACTGTGTGGCTTAGGCCAGTTCTGGCAAGCGGCGGCGGCAACGCTGATCATCCTGTGCGCTAATATTCTACTGCGCGAAGCGGCGCAGAGAATTAATCAGATCCCCGGCGCGACAGAAGAAGAAAAATGCTACGTCCTGAATATTATCTGTCATAGCGAACATGAAAACGCGATTCGTCAGCTATTGCTTAATATCAGTAAAGAGATGACGCTCAGCTTGCAGGGGCTGGTGTCGATAGCAGCAAAAGAACAAGGACATAAAGAAATCCGCATCGAACTGGTTGGTAATACCGACTCCCGCAAAGCGCGAGATCTTATTATGTCAAGAATTGGCGGTGACGAAAACATTACGTCAGTGCGCTGGTGCGTCGAGGGGAGTTAGCCTCCCTGATATTCTACTCTGGCAATGATTTGTCTAAGGAGGGAATGATGGATATTCCCAGGCAATTAAAGTAATAAGCGTTTAATAACGTAAAAATGAATTATGCATAAGTCAATTATGCAGGGATAACGACGTCTTAAATTTGAGGAATAATCATGACTGACATGAAAGTAGAAAACCGGAAAATAAACCGGTCTGCGTCAGAAAATGATAAGCAGCATAAAAAAAGCTTCGCCATTGAAACCGAGGCATTTAACAGCCCGGATCATACGCTGGCGCGGCTCAACAGCAGCCGTCAGGGGCTCACCACCGAAGATGCCCTTGAACGGCTGAATGAATATGGCCGCAATGAAGTCGCGCACGAGCAGGCGCCGCCGGCGCTAATCCAGCTTTTGCAGGCATTCAATAACCCGTTTATCTATGTCCTGATGGCGCTGGCCGCTGTCAGCTTCGTGACCGATTACTGGCTACCGCTGCGTAACGGCGAAGAGACCGATCTGACCGGGATTATCATTATCGTCACGATGGTCAGCCTGAGCGGGTTATTGCGTTTCTGGCAGGAGTTTCGCACCAACAAAGCGGCGCAGGCGCTGAAATCCATGGTTCGCACCACGGCGACGGTACTGCGTCGCGGTCCTGGTAACATGGGGCCGGCGCAGGAGGAGATTGCCATTGAGGAACTGGTGCCCGGTGACATCATCTTCCTGGCGGCGGGGGATCTGGTTCCGGCGGATGTCCGCCTGCTGGAGTCCCGGGACCTGTTCGTCAGCCAGTCGATACTCAGCGGCGAATCGCTGCCGGTGGAAAAGTATGACGTTCTGGCCAGCGTGTCCGGCAAAGGGTGCGACAGGCTTCCCGAGCCGAACAAAGATAAAAGCCTGCTGGAGATGGGCAATATCTGTCTGATGGGCACCAACGTGACCAGCGGCAGGGCGCAGGCGGTGGTGGTGGCTACCGGAAACCGCACCTGGTTTGGTTCGCTGGCGAAGTCCATTGTCGGTACGCGCACCCAGACGGCGTTTGACCGTGGGGTAAACAGCGTCAGCTGGCTGCTGATCCGTTTTATGCTGGTGATGGTGCCGATTGTGCTGCTGATTAACGGCTTCAGCAAAGGAGACTGGGTTGAGGCATCGTTGTTTGCCCTGGCGGTCGCGGTGGGCCTGACGCCGGAAATGCTGCCGATGATCGTCAGCTCAAACCTGGCGAAAGGCGCTATCGCCATGTCGCGGCGCAAAGTGATCGTCAAGCGGCTGAACGCCATTCAGAACTTTGGCGCCATGGACGTGCTGTGCACCGATAAAACCGGCACGCTGACGCAGGACAATATCATTCTTGAGCATCATCTTGACGTCAGCGGCAGTGAGAGCGACCGGGTGCTGACGCTGGCGTGGCTCAACAGCAGCAGCCAGAGCGGGGCGCGCAACCTGATGGACCGGGCGGTGCTGCGCTTTGGCGAGGGGCGGATTGCGCCAGCGACCAAAGAGCGCTTCGTAAAGCTTGATGAACTGCCGTTTGATTTTGTCCGCCGTCGGGTCTCGGTGTCGGTGGAAGATGTCCGCCACGGCGATAAAAGCCTGATCTGCAAAGGCGCGGTCGAAGAGATGCTGATGGTGGCCACGCATCTGCGCGAAGGCGACCGCATGGTTGCACTGGATGAAACTCGCCGCGATCTGCTGTTAGCCAAAACGCAGGATTACAACGCCCAGGGTTTCCGCGTGCTGCTGGTCGCGACCCGCAAGCTGGATGACTCCGCCCTGACAACCCCGCTGTGCGCCGCGGATGAGCAGGGGCTGACGGTCGAAGGGATGCTGACCTTCCTCGATCCGCCGAAGGAGAGCGCGGGAAAAGCGATTACCGCGCTGCGCGATAACGGCGTGGCGGTCAAAGTATTGACCGGCGATAACCCGGTGGTCACGGCGCGTATTTGCCTGGAAGTGGGGATTGATGCCCACGGTATCCTGACCGGCGCGCAGATTGAAGCGATGACGGATAACGAACTGGAGCGCGAAGTGGAAATGCGTTCGGTATTCGCCAAACTGACGCCGCTGCAGAAGTCGCGCATCCTGAAAACGCTGCAGAAAAACGGCCACACCGTCGGCTTCCTCGGCGATGGCATCAACGATGCGCCGGCGCTGCGCGATGCGGACGTCGGTATTTCCGTCGACAGCGCGGCGGATATCGCCAAAGAGGCATCCGATATCATCCTGCTGGAAAAGGATTTGATGGTGCTGGAAGAAGGGGTGATCAAAGGGCGTGAGACCTTTGGCAATATCATTAAGTACCTGAATATGACCGCCAGCTCTAACTTCGGCAACGTCTTCTCGGTACTGGTGGCCAGCGCGTTTATTCCGTTTCTGCCGATGCTGGCGATTCATCTGCTGATCCAGAACCTGATGTACGATCTCTCTCAGCTCTCGCTGCCGTGGGACAAGATGGATAAGGAATTCCTGCGTAAGCCGCGCAAGTGGGATGCGAAAAATATCGGCCGCTTTATGCTGTGGATTGGCCCGACGTCGTCCATTTTTGATATCACCACCTTCGCGCTGATGTGGTACGTGTTTGCGGCGAATCACGTCGAAGCCCAGGCGCTGTTCCAGTCCGGGTGGTTTATTGAAGGGCTGCTGTCGCAAACGCTGGTGGTGCATATGCTGAGAACGCAGAAAATTCCGTTTATCCAGAGTCGGGCGACGCTGCCGGTGCTGCTCACCACCGCGGTCATTATGGCGATGGGCATCTACATTCCGTTCTCGCCGCTGGGGGCGATGGTCGGGCTGGAGCCGCTGCCGCTGAGCTACTTCCCGTGGCTGATCGCGACGCTGCTCAGCTACTGCCTGGTCGCGCAGGGCATGAAGCGTTTCTATATCAAACGCTTTGGTCAGTGGTTCTGATGATAAGGAGGCGCAGAGATGAATCGTTCTCCGGACACTATCATCGCGCTGATATTTTTCCTGATGGGTCTGCTGGTGCTGCTGTTAGCTATCTGGCAAATCCTGTTCTGAATAAGGGGGCGCGATGCGTAGAGGATCGCTGGATAAAGTCTTTATTCAGGTGGCGATTATTGCGGCCATCATTATTCTGCTGACAATCTGGATTAGATAAGAGGAGCCCGGGCCATTGGCCCGGGTTTAGCATTTCTGCCGGGGAAAGGATTACAGATCGAAGCGGTCGAGGTTCATCACCTTGGTCCATGCGGCAACGAAGTCATTCACGAACTTCTGCCGCGCATCGCTGCAGGCATACACTTCAGCCAGGGCGCGCAGGACGGAGTTGGAGCCAAACACCAGGTCAACGCGGGTCGCGGTATATTTCTCTTCGCCGCTCTTACGGTCGCGGCCGATAAACAGCTCAGCGTGCTCGTCAGCGGCTTTCCAGACGGTACCCATATCGAGCAGGTTAGCGAAGAAATCATTGCTCAGCACGCCCACGCGGTCGGTAAATACGCCGTGCCGGCTGCCGTCGAAGTTCGCGCCCAGCACGCGCAGACCGCCCACCAGTACCGTCATTTCCGGCGCCGTCAGCGTTAACTGCTGTGCTTTATCAATCAGCAGCGTTTCGGTGGAGATGCCGCCGCCAACGCGACGATAGTTGCGGAAACCATCGGCCAGCGGCTGCAGCAGATCCATCGCTTCCACATCGGTCTGATCCTGACGCGCATCGACGCGGCCAGGGGCGAAGGGAACGCTAACCTGAACGCCCGCCGCCGCGGCAGCCTGCTCAATGCCCACCACGCCGGCCAGAACGATAATATCCGCCAGCGACGCTTTACCGGATGCCTGCTGAATCCCCTGCAGGGTCGGCAGCACGCGGGACGCGATGGCGTTTACCGGCCAGGATTTCTGCGGTTCCAGCGCCAGACGCGCGCCGTTGGCGCCGCCGCGTTTATCGCCGCCGCGGAAGGTGGAGGCCGATGCCCAGGCCACGGAAACCAGCTCGCTGACCGAAAGGCCGGCGTCGGCAATGGCGGTTTTCAGCGTCGCGATATCCTCTGCGGTTGGGGTGTGGACCGCCGCCGGTAGCGGATCTTGCCAGATCAGATCTTCTTTCGGCACTTCCGGGCCCATGTAGCGGGACTTCGGCCCCATATCGCGGTGGATAAGTTTAAACCACGCGCGGGCAAAGGCTTCGTTAAAGGCCTGCGGGTCGTTAAGGAAGCGGCGGGAAATCTTGTCGAACTCCGGGTCGAAGCGCAGCGTCAGGTCGGTGACCAGCATGGTCGGCTTGCGTTTTTTCTCCGGATTAAACGGGTCTGGAATAATTTCCGGGCCGTCTACCGCTTCGAACTGAATCGCGCCTGCCGGGCTGCGGGTTTGCACCCACTCATATTTGTACAGGTTTTCGAAGAAGTAGTTGCTCCACTGGGTCGGCGTTTGCGTCCAGACCACTTCCAGACCGGAGGTGATCGCGTCGGCGCCCGCGCCGCTGCCGTAGCTGTTCGCCCAGCCGAGTCCCTGCGCTTCAATCGGCGCCGCTTCCGGCTCTGCGCCAACGTGGCTGGTCACCGCGGAACCGTGGGTTTTGCCCAGCGTATGACCGCCGGCGATCAGCGCAACGATCTCTTCATCATTCATAGCCATATTGCCGAAGGTCGCGCGAATCGCGGAGGCGGCGGAGAGCGGGTCGCCGCTGGCGTTGGGGCCTTCAGGGTTGACGTAAATCAGCCCCATTTCGGTCGCGCCAATGGCCTGCTGATTCAGGCTTTCCGGATGACGATGGGCCAACCATTCGGTTTCGTTACCCCAGTCGACGTCCAGATCCGGTTCCCAAACGTCTTCACGACCGGCACCGAAGCCAAACGTACGGAAACCGGCATTTTCCAGCGCCACGTTGCCTGCCAGCATATAGAGGTCGGCCCAGGAGATTTTTTGCCCGTATTTTTGTTTTACCGGCCACAGCAGGCGACGGGCTTTGTCGAGGCTGACGTTATCCGGCCAGGAGTTGAGCGGTGCGAAACGCTGCTGGCCGCGGCCCGCGCCGCCGCGCCCGTCAACGGTACGATAGGTACCGGCGCCGTGCCACGCCATACGAATAAACAGCCCAATATAGCTACCCCAGTCCGCTGGCCACCACTCCTGAGAATCGGTGAGCAGGGCGCGCAGATCGGCCTTCAGGGCCGAGTAGTCGAGCTTCTTAAACTCTTCGCGGTAGTTAAAGTGTTCGCCCAGCGGGTTTGAACGATTGGAGTGCTGATTCAGCAGATCCACCCGTAGTTGATCTGGCCACCAGTCGCGGTTGCCGGTGCCACCGCCCGCGCTCTGGGTGGGCGTCGCCGTCTCGGCGTGGAAAGGGCATTTCCCTGCCGACGGGGTATTCGAAGGATCGTTTGACGTGCTCATATCAGGCTCCGTTTGCTTTTGTGAATGCCATTACGATATACACTGCTACCAATAAGCGATATTTGAATGAGTCTACGGATTTAATAGTTATTTCCGTTCAATGCCTTTGTAAAAACCGAACATATATCATTGTTCAATGATTGATTGTTCAGTATTGACTCAACCACAATAGTCGTAACATACGCGTAAAGGAATCGTTAAGACATCATCCCCGTCAGCGAAGACCGATTGTTTGAGTTACGACAATTTTAGTGCGTAAAATGGCTTAGCGCTGCCAGTATAAAGGCGTACCAAAAACGTCGATAAAATAGTCAATTACCGCACGTACGTTTAACGAAGGATGGCGGGCGTGAGGGTAGATCGCCGACACCGGCGAGGGGCTGCTGCCGATCGCCGCGCTGTAGTGAGGCATCAGCTGAATCAGCCTTCCAGCCCCCATGGCTTCATTGACCATCCAGTCGGGAAAGAGCACCACCCCCATGCCTCCCAGCGCAGCGGTCAGCAGCGCATCGGCGTTATTTGATGCCAGCCGCGGCGTTTGCGGATAGTGAACCCATTCTCCCTCTGCGAGGCGGAACAGCCAGCGGTTAGGTCCATTTGAACCGCTGTAGACCAGCGTGCTGTGATGGCGAAGATCTTCCGGTTTCTCCGGCGTGCCGCAGCGCTGCAGATAGTCCGGAGCCGCAACCAGATAGTGATGCTGCATACCCAGTACTCTGGCATGAACGCTGGAGTCCGGCAGGCTGCCGATGCGGAAAATCAGGTCGGTCGCTTCGCGGTGCGGATCGATAAAATCATCGGTCAGCGCCAGCGCAATTTGCATCTGTGGATAGCGCTGCGTCAGCCCCGGCAGCCACGGCGCGATATGGCGCTGGCCAAAATAGACCGGGGCGTTGATCCGCACCAGTCCACCCGGCTCAAGACGACGGTCCTGCAGGTCGCGCCTGGCAACGCTGAACCGTTCGCCGAGCCCTCTGGCATGTTCGGCAAACAGGCGTCCCGCTTCGGTGGGAACCACCGCCCGGGTATTACGATAAAAGAGCTGCTGGCCGAGCGCATCCTCAAGCTGGTGAATGACGCGCGACACCATCGAGGGCGAAACGCCTTCCCGCCTCGCCACCACGGAGAAACTCTGGCTGTCATAGACGGCGATAAACAGCTGTAGCGCCCGAAAATTTACATTACCCGCATCGCTCATTAATGCAATATCCGCAAAAGTGTTTCCCTGATTGTATCGTTTTTCACATTACTTCGCTGCTTTATGCTCTGCCACCCAATCAATAACCGGATATCAACGATGCAGTTATTACTTATTTTTCTTGTGATTGCCGGCGGCATGGGGTTATCCGTGGAAGCCGGACTACTCGGGCCGCTTGCCGGTCAGGTAGGGGACCTGTGGGCCACCTTCAGCATTTTTAGCGTCGGCAGCGCGCTAACCTTTCTGCTGATGCTGCTGTTTGGCCCCAGGCAGGGACCCTCGTTCTTCTCCTTACCGGGCTGGCAGCTTACCGGGGGCGTACTGGGACCCATTTACGTCGTCATTTTAACCATCGCCGTACCGGTTATCGGTATCGCCATGACGATGATCGGCATTCTGGCCGGTCAGGTATGCAAAAGCCTGCTGATTGACCACTACGGTCTGTTTGGTTCGGCAAAACGTAAAATCGATGGACGGCGGGTTATCGCGCTGCTGTTTATCATCGTCGCCCTGATTCTGATCGCCACAAGCTGAGGAGTTAACATGAGTAGCATAATGATTTTGCTGGCGCTGGTCGGCGGCGCGATGTTGAGTATGCAGGCGGCGATTAACGGCCGTTTGGGCAGCCAGGTGGGCGTATTTCGCAGCGCGTTTCTCACGTTTGCGGTGGGCGCCTTGATCACGGCGCTGCTGATTTTTTATTTTGCCCCCCATCAGTCGACAACGCTGCTGGATGTGCCGAAATGGCAGCTGCTGGGCGCATTTTGCGGGGTTCCCTATATCGTAATTATGGTGGTGGCGGTGCAGCGTATCGGTACCGCGACGGCCACGGTGGCGGTGATTTTTGGCCAACTGGCCATGAGTCTGCTGATCGATAATTTTGGCTGGCTGGGTAACGACGCCATTGCCTTTTCAGCGGGGCGGCTGGGGGCCATCGTCTGTCTGGGGCTGGCGCTGTTCTTTATTTACCGCTCCAGCGCGGCGGCAAAAGCTGAAGATTAAGGAGAGTTAGCCCACCTGTTCAGGTGAGTTGTCGCGCATCGCCAACGGCGGTCATACTGTTCGTCACCCTGTGACTGGCGCTTTAGACAGGTACTGTCGGGAGCATGGGTATCGCCGCCGCGCGCCTGGGCATCACATCACTTTACCGGAGATACGCTATGCCTGAGATACCGTCGCTGCTGACCTTCGCGCTTGTTGCCCTTGGCCTGGTATTGACCCCGGGGCCGAATATGATCTATCTGATTTCGCGCTCGATTTGCCAGGGAAGAAGGGCCGGCCTGGTCTCCCTCGGCGGGGTGGCGCTGGGGTTTGTGTTTTATATGCTGTGCGCCGCGCTCGGTATTACCGCACTGATCTTCGCCGTTCCCTACGCTTACGACGCGTTGCGCATCAGCGGCGTGGTCTATCTGCTTTATCTGGCCTGGCAGGCGGTAAAGCCCGGCGGGCGCTCGGTCTTTGCGGTGCGCGACCTGCCTGCCGATAGCGGCCGTAAGCTGTTTGTGATGGGCTTTATTACTAACCTGGCGAACCCTAAAATCGCCATCATGTATCTCTCACTACTGCCGCAGTTTATCTCGCCCGGACACGGCAGCATCCTTGCGCAGTCGCTGGTGCTGGGAGGGACGCAGGCGCTCATTAGCGTAGCGGTTAATGCGCTGATTGTGGTGATGGCCGGGCAGGTGTCGCTGTTTCTCGCGGGGCGCCCGTTATGGCAGCAGTTTCAGCGCTGGCTGATGGCGACGGTGCTGGCGGGGATGGCGGTGAAAATTGCCTTCGAGGCGCGGAAGTAATCCCTGCGCCCGGCGGCGCTGCCTCCGGCATCATTTCCGGCAGGCCTTCACGCCATACGCACCAAATCCATGCAATGCCCCATCATCACTCCCCATTTTTGGGAGCCGCGGCGGCGCCTGCCGTCGTAGGGCTG